>PPYE01319703.1_pt1 | contig 80117 bp, 72 predicted proteins | sample 1559881 | NCBI WGS metagenome assembly PPYE01 (sample SAMN08240022, study PRJNA423297) | Human gut metagenome, whole genome shotgun sequencing project. | reverse complement strand
ATACAATATAAGTAAATAAGATTTAAAAACTTTATTTTTAATGTTTTTTATTCAAAATCTTATGCTTCCTTTAGAAAAATTGCCTTCTATATTTTCAAAAATCAAAAAAAAACCGCATAAACTTACATTTTGAATAATAGTTTTCTTATCCGTACTTGAAATTCATACAAAACATCAAATAATACATTCAGACTTATTAATTTCATCATAAATTACAACAAATCATATATTTTTCGGCACTCTTTTCTTACATCTTAATATTATCTTTATAATCATAAAAGAGATATATTAAAAATAATTCAGTTATTAATAGACCTCTTTATTTAGATATAACAATAGTGTTCACAATACTTAAGGCTTACAGGATGAGAAAATTTTTCTTACTAATAACGATTAGTTTATTTAGTGCCACATATGCTCAAAATTTTACTATAAAAAGTAATTTATTGTACGATATCACAACAACTATAAATATTGGCACTGAATTTTCGATTGCTCCAAAGTGGACGATTGATATATCCGGGAACTATAATCCTTGGCAATTTGAGGATAATAAAAAATTAAAGCATTGGCTTGTACAACCAGAACTTAGATATTGGATGTGCGAAAAATTCTATGGACATTTTATTGGGCTCCATCTGCATTATGCAAAATATAATGTAGGAGGGATTGAGTTATTAGGATTAAAAGATTATAGATATGAAGGTGATTTATATGGTGGAGGGTTTTCATACGGTTATCATTTCTTATTAGGTAAAAGGTGGGGAATGGAATTATCTATTGGAATAGGATATGCTCGGCTTGAATATGATAAATATGAATGCGCCAAATGCGGAGATTATATAGATAGTTACAAAACTAATTATTTCGGTCCTACCAAAGCATCGATAAGTCTAATATATTTCATCAAATAAAAGAGAAAATTATGAATAAGTTACTCTATATTACCTTTTTTATAGCCATACTGATATCAATAAGTACGGAATGTCTTTCTCAAACATTTGATAAGGCTCAGATAAGAGTTATCCCCAAAGAGCTTGAACAAAAGGATGATCTTCTATATATAAATATGGATATAGACATAAGTAGCCTTGTTATAGACCCGGACATGTCTTTAACATTGACTCCTATATTGGTAGCACCAAATAATGATAAAGAATTGCCAGAAGTAAAAATAAACGGCAAACGCAGAAGTAAAGATTATAAGCGTAAAATGTCTTTGATGGGAAAGAAAAAAAGAGAAGTACTCCCTGTTCCCTACAGTGTTCTTAAAACAAACAAAAAATCTGAAGGTATCCATAATTACTCTCTTACTATTCCTTTTGAAGGTTGGATGAGAGAAGCCCGGTTAGATTTAAAAGAAAATTTGTGTGGTTGTGCTAATGCCAGCCAGGAGGTAATTGTTGAACGGCTTGTTAATCAAGTAAAAATAGAAAATATTGATCCGTATATTGTTCAGCCAATAGCATCTTATATAAGGCCGGAAGCAGAAGAAGTAAAGAATCGTAGTGAACAGGTAGATGTTTTTCTGGATTTCCCGGTCAACAAAACAATTATACTCCCAGAGTTTGGCAATAACCCTAAAGAACTCCCGAAAATAGAATCGGCTATTAAAGAAATACATACAGATAAAAACGTACTGGTTTCCCAGGTAGAGATAATAGGATATGCTTCTCCGGAAGGGAGTGTAAAAGCTAACAATGCACTTTCTGAAGGTAGAGCAGAGTCACTACGAAGCTATCTGGCCAGAGTAGCCAGCTTTCCTGCAAATATTTATAAAGTGATGCACGGAGGGGAAGATTGGGATGGATTAATAAGAATAATGGAAGAAGCAAATTTTGAGAATTACAGTTACGTATCACAAATTATTAGAGACACTTATTCGGTAGAAGAACGTAAAGCCAAAATAAAAGCGTTGAATGGAGGACGCACTTATAGTATCTTGTTAAAAGACTACTATCCATCTCTACGCCGTGTAGTATGTCGAATCAATTATACCGTTCGCGGATTTAGCGTAGAAGAGGGAAAGGAAATAATTAAAACCCGTCCTCAGCAATTAAGTTTAAACGAAATGTTTCTTATCGCTAATAGTTATCCTGTGGGTTCGGAGGAATTTGTGGAAGTCTTTGAAATGGCAGTACGTATGTTCCCACAAGATAAAGTGGCAAACCTCAACGCAGCAGCGGCAGCTTTAGTACAAAAAGACCTGACTAAAGCAGAGAGATATTTAAATGCAACAGATAAATTCGCTCCGGAGTATATGAACAATTTAGGGCTGCTTTATCTATTACGTGAAGATTATGACAATGCCCGTAAGTTTTTATCAGAAGCAGAGAAAAAAGGTTTAAAAGAGGCAAAACATAATCTTGAGGAATTAGAAAAAGCGCATGCCCAACAGCTTAAGATAGAAAAGCAAAAGAAATTATAGATACATTATAAAATAAAAAAATTACTCACTTAAACTCAAATCGCAATGAAAACAATGATTAAGTATTTAATGGTAATCTGTATTATGGCTCTAGGAATTACAGCCTGTCAGAATGACGATGGACCGGTTGAACCAAATCCACCGGTAAAAGGCAAACCGACTACGGTACAACTGAAACTCATACATGGTCTCCCTGCAACTTATGCTGCCGGCGGAACTGAAAACCCTTTAGATGAAGAAAAGGTAATAGCAAATAATTTAGACATATATATATTTGATTCTGATGGACTATTTGAAAACAAGGTTACTAAGGGTAGAACCCAAGATGGAGCTAATGACATATATGTAACCGATACATTTAAAATTAGAACAGGGTTTAAATACATATATGTATTTTCAAACGCTCCTTCCGGAATTACAGAACCATCTATAGGTACAAACAGAATAACCTTTGAAAAAGAAGCGGCAAAAGTTACGTTCTCTGCTGATCGTCCTGATATAGCTACCGATACTCAATTCTTTATTTCAACTCTATGGGGTGAAAAAAAAGAGATCCAGGGGTCAGGAAGTGCAGAGACTCCGGAGGTTATTCCATTAAATATGGGACGTGTAGCAGCTAAATTAGAAATGTTAGGCGTTGTTAAAAAAGGAAGCGGAAGCTTAAAAGGGGAATTTTCAAGGCCAAGTATCAAGGTACGCTCGATTCCTTTGAATTATTATTTGATAGGACAATGGTCAAACGCGATACCCCCAGCACCAGGTGCCTCTGTAACAAGTTGGGCTCATGATAAAGTAGCCGAATTACCAGGAGAGCTGCCTAATACAACTGATTTCCTTACAGAATATGCTTATTCACCCGAATTTAATATCGAAACCGGTAAAAGTATACCGTATTATGTTATTGAAAATACAACAAATCCGGAAGTAAGTAATGTAGGCCAACAATATGGTAATACAACCCATATATATTTAAAAGTTAAATATACTCCTGATCCAAGTGAATTAGTTGATCCGATTACCGGAGGTGCCGGAACTCTTCCTCCAGATGGTACATTCTTTACGGGTGATGCAAAAACAGGTACTATAATATTCAGTAGTGACCCAAATGGCCAGCCAAATTCCGGACTTGAAGACGGAGATGTTATTAAAAAATTTACTGAGGGGTTTACCTATTACAGAGCTGCAATAGCAGACACTGGTGAAAGCCAAAATATAAATAAATATAGAGTATTGAGAAATCATTATTACGGTTTAAGAGTTACGCATATAACAAGATTAGGTGAACCTGACGAAGAATCGAAATGGAAACCTAAAGACCCGATTATTGAAGAATCAATTATTGACTTGCAAGTTACAGTATTGCCATGGGCCAGCGTAATTCAAAATATTGTATTCTAACCAATTAAAGATATGATACGATAAAGCATCTTTTAATGAGTGAGGGGAATTAAATTATGTAAATTGTATCAAAACAGTAACAAGTAATGAACAGAATTTGATGTTATATTAAAGTCTTAGTAATTACTTGTTACCCTACTAAAATTATTCATATTGGGTAAATATACAAGCCATATTTAAAGAGTACTTGAATTGTTTGTAATCTATTAACAAGTCTCAGTTATGAAAGAAAAAAAATATATATTGATCTTATTATCATTCCTTTTCGCTATTATTGGCTGTATCGATGAAGACTACAGTGATTGTGAAAAAGGAATATATATCAATTTTAAAACTCTAAATCCCAAGTATGAATACACAGAGATTGTAGAGAATGTGGAAATACATTTATACGATGTCCAGAACAACTTAGTTAATAATTACACCTATTCTCGCAATCAACTTGAAGGTAGTAGCTATAAAGCTTATATACCGGAACAAAAAGCAGGAAATTATTCTACTGTAGCTGTCGTCAATATGAGTGATTCATATAAGATATCCAACAAGGAGTATGAAAACTCATTTCTGCTGGAAGTTTTAACTGATCCGAAAGATAGTATACAAAAAAAACTCCCCGATATTTATCATTCAATTAAAGAGATAGCTTTTGGCAGACTCAATCCGCAAGACGAATTAATGGAGCTGTCTAAAAATACAAATCATATTGATGTAACAGTCATATTCGAAGATGATATTTTATCACCCGGCAAAAAGCTTAATGCATATATAAAAGGATCCAACGGAATTTATAACGCTAATAATAAATCTGTAGGTAAAACCCCTATCATATATTGTGCCCATTTCAATGAAAAAAAAGAAGATGATTCGTACCTGTTTTCTTTTACTACCTTACGACTTTGGATAGGAGATGATCTGAAATTATCTATTGTAGAAGAAGGTGAGGAAACTTCCAGAATCCTTAACGAATTAATGATAACAGAAGAAATAGCCAAATTGACTGACAGTAGCGGAAAAAAGATTTATGACACGGATGAAAAGTTAGAATTTGAGGATGAATTCAAAATCAAAATTATGATAGATAACACCGGGATGATCGGATTAAAAATAAATGACTGGTATGCTGTTTATCCCGGATTTATTTTCTAAAGGGGAAAATAATAGTATTATCACCTGGCTAGTGTTTATCCAGTAATAAAAATTATTAGTTATGCGACATATAAAACATTGTATCTTATGGCTGCTTATCATTTTAACTGCATCATGTGTAGGAGATGATAAACCTAATCTTCCTTCATTAGAAGGTGAGTCATTAGATGTTACTGCCTATCTTCATACCAACACTTTAAGTAGAGCAGACTTCTCGCCTGAATACAAAATTGCAACAGTGGATGTCCTCGCTTTCCAGGTTATAGGTAATATAGAATTTTTTGCTTATCGGGTAAAAGTAGCAAAAGATGATATCAATGATGTTCCAGGAGAACCTTATACAAAACAAATCAAGTTGTCATTACTTAAAAATGAATATAAATATCGATTTATTTTCTTGGCCAATGCCACTAAAAATATTGATGACTTAGGAGAGATATTTGGGGATTCTAAACAAAATGTATTCTCCAGACTAGTTTCTTCTAAATCAATAAAATGGAATATATCAGAGGATAACGATATTATCCCCATGTGGGGAGAAACACCCATAATGCAAATCACCGATGCTACATTTTTCGATACCCCCCTGCCATTGCTTAGAATGTTGGCCAGAGTTGACATCACGATGGAAAGTAAAGCTGCAAATGTCTTTAAATTAAAATCAGTACACGTGTATAATCCCAACATTAAAGGTCTGATAATACCTGCAGAAGATAAATGGAATTCTTCTGATGAACGTGTTATAGCTCCATCTTTACCTGGGGATGTGCAAGCATCCTCCACTCCCCTTGTATATGATAATCTGGATTCTGAAACAGAATTGCTTCATACCATTTATTTATACGAGACACAAAAAGTGATTAAAACAGATGCTTCTAGAGCAACTTGCCTGGTGATAGGAGGGCTATATAACGGAGCAGAAAACTATTATCGTGTAGACTTTGAAGGAAGACTTGAAAATGATGACGATGATGACGGTGGACCTCCAGGAAGCGGAGGGGGTGGCGGCGGTATGGTCGGTTCTAAAGAATACTTTAAACCCGTACTCCGAAATCATATTTATAAGATGAATATAGTTGAGGTATCTAAGGAAGGCTATCAAACTGCCCAAAGTGCATTTGAAGCATCAATAACACGAAACTTAACTTCAGATGAAGTGCCGGCAACCATCACTTATTATGTAACTGAGGAATAAAAGATAATGCCTTTTCTTATAAATAAAAAATGATTTTATATGAGCGATAAATATATTTATAAAGACGGAAATGATTTACACACTGGCTAATACAGTAGTTACTGCTCCAACAATTCTCTTTTGTTCAGCACACAGGATAAAGGCTTCAGCTACCTTTATCAAGGACCATGCAAGTTATCAGGGCGATGATATGTTTGCATGGTTCATCCTATATTTAAGGGATATCGGAAGGCAAAAATCAAATGTAACGTTCTTTGTTTATTGTATTTTCATAAAGTTTAACCTTAATAAAATTACGGGGTTATTATTGCGAATATATTTTATAGAGCCCTATATGGACATACGTAAGAATTTAAAAAATGATTTTAAAAGCTGCTTTATCCGAAATACCGCCCCAAACGGAGAAAGCGATATAGAAATAAAAGGAATATTTACTAAAACACATGAATTATCTAAATATAACATAGAAAATATTACTAAGAAAACTCCTTGCATCAGCCTAATTCATAAATTGATTATTATTCATATTCAATTCGTACTAGATGAACTATTAGTAAATCTGATAGTTTATAAAAATATCGACGTGCTACTAAATAAAGGCATTCATAACAAAAGCAGTATTTATTATTTTACTCGAGAGAATTAAATATTTCAGTGATAATTATAAAGACTGTAATATATCAATTTAAACGATAAATAGAATATGAAAACTATTAGATTATGCATTTTCCTGTTTCTGACTTCCATTCCCTTGCTTTTTACAGCTTGCCAGGGAGAAGATACACCAGTAGAACAAGAAGATTATGCTGACAGGACTATTTTAGTGTATTTGGGGAGAGATAATAATGACTTATGGGGAGTACGCGAAGAAAGAATTGAATCTATTCTACGCGGTTGGAATGGTAAAGGTAATCTCATTATTTATGAAGATAAAAAAGGTTCATTGCCTTGCTTAATGGAGGCACACAACAGTAATGGTTTTAATGATACCCGCATTATCCATCAATATGAAGAACAAAATTCTGCAGACTCTAAAACTCTTGAAAAAGTGATCCTGGAAACAAAAAACTTATATCCTGCTCAATCATATGGACTTATTATATTTTCTCATGCATCCGGATGGTTGCCTAAAAATACGATAGCAAATCCGAGATCAAATTCTGATGTATCCGCTAATGAAAGTACGCGCAGTATCATTATTGATGATAAAGATGAAATGGAACTAGTAGATTTTGCAAATGCCCTACCTAATAACTTATTTGATTTTATTATACTTGAAGCCTGCTATATGTCAGGGATTGAAGTAATGTACGAACTTAGGGATAAAGCTAAATATATATTAGCTTCTTCAACTGCAATAATTTCTCCAGGATTTAGACCTATTTATAACAGAGAACTACATCAACTCTTCAAACAGAATTTAGATCTTGCAACTTTTGCTAAAGAAATATCTGCTGAATTCAATAAAAAAAGTGGAGGAGGTACAGTAAGCTTAATCAAAACGTCATGTATAGAAATGTTAGGTAATTGGATTATTGACAATGTTGATATGGAAAGACCTGAAGATATTTCAAATATACAATACTTCGATGAACAAAGAGAGAATAAACTCTTCTTTGACTTTAAAGATTATTATCTACGCAGAATATCCTGTGATACAAGAAAAGCCGTATTCACAGAAATGCTTAACTCAGTAGTCCTTTATCAAAGTGCAACTGAAACCTACCGTGATTTTCAAGTCAACGAACACTCGGGATTAACAACCTATATACCTCAACCAGAATATCTTTTGTTGAATGAAAAGTATAAAAGCCTGAGATGGTATAGAAGGATAGTCAACCAAATTGACAAAGAAGAATAAAAAAAATTATCATTCAACCCTATAGAATATAAGGCACTAATTACCTTTATATTGGTTTTTCAGCTGCCTTATATATTCTTCCTGCTCACCTAATCTCTTATACAATTTCTTTACCTCATCATCTTTCTCACGATAAAGCTTGTACAAAGTATCTTCACTGCCTTTGTATATTACTTGTTCATCACATAAAACAGAAGAAGAAAGATTAGAATCAGCAGGTTTATAACTAGAAACCTTTTTATTAAGCAACATTTCTCCTTGCCCAAGCAATAGCCACTCTAGGTTGACATCTGTATAGTAAGCGAGAAATTTCAATAAACTATCTTCACTTATACCATTGTTTTGAGATAAAATCCCTCTTGTCATCCCCGTATTAGAGTAACAAGCATACATCGTTATATTATTCTTTTTCAGATACTCAAGAATTCTTTGCTTAATAAGTGATTTTTCTTGTCTTTTTTCTTGCATAATCAAAATATCTCATCTATCTTTGCATTGTTACCCAAAGAGGTAACGCTACAAATATACAAAACTAAATCTAAATTATGTAGCATAATGGCAACCATAATTATTAAAGAAGTAGAATTGCCGGTAGTACCACCTAAAGGCTGGAAGAAGAAAGTAGCTGCAATCGCAGGATGTAGTGAAAAAACGGTTTATAATGCTCTTCACGGAAATTTAAAAGGACCGAAAGCAAATAAGGTAATGGAAGCTTATAAACACGTTTGCGGCATAGTAACAAAAAAAGAAATAGTCGATTAACTTTGCATAAACTAATATTTAAGATGAAACATTAATTACATTTACCAAATAGTGAAAACATAATACCCTCAACAAAACTGTAATTCATCAAAAACTATGGATTATATACTAAACTTATCATTGTTGCTAACCTTACTATTTATCTTTCTTATCTTTGCTACAGTCATTATCTCATCTTTTTCAATGAAAAAGAAAATTAAACTTCTTATTCACGAAAAAAGACGCTATAACGATCTTACAACTATTTATCTGATTGACTCTATAAAAAAACAACTTCAAAGTGAGGACAACATTCATATACACCAGCAATTGTCCCGCATTGACCAGACATATGTTGTGCCTGATATTGATACAGGAAGTAACTCTGATGAAGTTGAAATGATACAAAGAGAAAAAGAGAAACTGGATTATTACCTTTCCCTTATCGAAATGTGCAGTCTTCTGGTACAAAGCGGAAACATAAGATGGGATCAAATTCACCTTGTTGTTGGAGACAGGATAGAAGATATTAAAAGCCACGACGGATTGTATGAGCTTATTCAGGAAAATAAACTTGTACGCAAAGATCTGTGGTGGATAATGAGATAGAATAAAGGGAAACTGTTGTTATTTTTTCTCCGGCCTGATTCGAAACCGACCTACACAATTATATATTAAACAACCTCTGAATCAGGACCGGAGTTATATCGATAGTTATTCACCTATTATATTATATATAAATATCTATTTCGCCTCGTTTATACGTTCTTGCAGATTTCCTTTAACAAATTCTTATTTTCTTTTATCAATTCACTTATTTCCAAGTGATAACCAGCTTCATCCTGAAGCAAACGGGCAGTAGCAGACTCATCAGAAACATTCCATGTAAGCAATATCACTTCCACTTTGATGGCTTTCAGTTTCTTGGCAAGCATTTCATGGTCGGCATCTCCAGTCATTAAAATAATGAAATCAAATTTCCTGATTAATGAAAGTTCAAATGCTTCAAGAGCAAACCAAACGTCTACTCCTTTTTCTATTACAGTAGTGTTACCGTTTTTCTGTATTTCACGTAAATGCTTATAATGAAATATAACATCATTTTCAATTAATGAATCTTCAAACTTTCTTTCACTAAATAAAAGATGCTTATTATTTGCATCGTAAACACGATAACGACCTCTGAAATAATGATTCTCGGTTATGTAGCAATTATCAGGATCCAGAGAATAGGCTTCTGCCACTTTTTTCCTTAAAAACTTAAAGAAAGAAGTCATATGAATATTCATGGAAATCTGTTCTTCTAATCCTTCATTTATTTTTGCTAAATATCCACCATCAATAAACATTCCAATCGATGATAAAGGTTCTAAATTTGCCATTTCAGATTTTATTAGTTATTATTTATTATGCTAAAGTAAAGCTTAACAAAAGAATAAACAAATAATTACCCTTTTTGTGTTTTTATAAAAAACAATTGTGGTTAACTTTATCGTTATTGGATATTTACCATTTGGACAAACAGTATTTTAATGTGGTATAGATATTTTTAATCTGAAGTATGCACAGTAATTTATTCAATACCAGATATAATTAAATCATATTCTATAATTTGTTAGAGATAAATAAAAACTAAAAAACCGGTTTATCAAAAATAAGCCTAATTATTAAATATCTATTCTTACTTTTATCACAGCTATTGTTTTTGTAAATTTGCACTATAAAAAGAAAGTTAGAAGTGATTGACCAGGCTACGATAGACAAAATAATTGATGCTGCACAAATTGTTGATGTAGTTTCCGAATTTGTCACCTTAAAAAAACGGGGGGTGAATTATACAGGGCTATGCCCTTTTCATAATGAAAAGACTCCATCATTCAGCGTCTCTCCTTCTAAGGGATTATGCAAATGTTTTAGTTGTGGTAAAGGCGGTAATGCAGTTCATTTTATTATGGAGCACGAACAGTTATCTTATTACGAAGCCTTAAAATATCTTGCAAATAAATATCATATTGAGGTAAAAGAGCGGGAGTTAACTAACGAGGAGAAACAAGCCCAAAGTGTTCGGGAAAGCATGTTTGTGGTGAATAATTTTGCTAACGAATATTTCCAGAACATTCTTCATAACCATATAGATGGAAAGTCTGTTGGGATGGCTTATTTCAGACAGAGAGCTTTTCAGGATGATATTGTTAAGAAATTCCAATTAGGATTCAGTACTGAACAACGGGATGCTCTTTCACAAGAAGCTATAAAGAAAGGATACCAACCGGACTTCCTGTTAAAAACTGGCCTTTGCTATGCTACAGATGACGGCAGACTAAGAGACAGATTCTGGGGAAGAGTTATTTTTCCTGTACACACTTTATCCGGAAAGGTTGTAGCCTTTGGAGGACGTATCTTAAAAAGCGATACGAAAACAGCCAAATACGTTAACTCACCCGAATCGGATATATATCATAAAAGCAATGAGCTATATGGTATTTATTTTGCTAAACAAGCTATTGTAAAGCAAGACAGATGTTTCCTTGTTGAAGGATACACAGATGTAATTTCCATGCATCAATCCGGAATCGAAAACGTAGTAGCTTCTTCCGGCACAGCGCTTACACCTGGGCAGATACGTTTAATACACCGCTTCACAAACAATATTACCGTGCTTTATGATGGAGACATGGCTGGTATTAAAGCTTCAATCCGGGGGATTGACATGCTTTTGGAAGAAGGTATGAATATTAAAGTTGTGCTATTACCGGATGGTGAAGACCCGGATTCTTTTGCGAAAAAACATAATGCAATACAACTTCAAAACTATATTGAAGAACATCAGGTTGATTTTATCCGGTTTAAAACAAATCTGTTACTGGAGGAAGCCGGTAAAGACCCGATAAAGCGTGCCGGACTTATTTCTGATATTGTACGCAGTATCTCTGTTATTCCGGAAGCTATTATTCGTTCTGTATATATCAAAGAGTGCTGTAATCTGCTAAAGGTAGATGAGAAGCTTCTGGTTTCTGAAATAGCAAAACTAAAGGAAGTACAAGCTGAAAAGTTGGATAAAGCATTGACTCCGAATAATATTTCTTCACCGGAAGAAAATCAAGAGGCGGATACCTACAACTCTTTCATTCCCCAAGATGGAAAAGCCGATAGGGAGTTTTACCAAAAAGAGGTATTGATTATTCGTACTTTGATTCGATATGGAGAAAAAACACTGTGCCACATTGAAGATGAAAATGGCAATAAGATCCCTATTACTGTAATTGAATATATTATTAATGACCTGAAAGAAGACGAATTATCTTTTCACAATCCGTTACACCGTACAATCCTTTCGGAAGCAGAAAAAAATATATCTAAAGAAAATTTCACAGCCGAACGGTATTTTTTAACTCATCCTTCTCCTGAAATCAGTAAATTAGCTGCTGAGATGGTAAGCGACAGATACCAGTTAAGCAAATATCATACAAAAAGTCAGCAAATACATTCAGAAGAAGAGCGTTTGATGGAGATTGTTCCCCGCATAATGATAGACTTTAAAAGTACAATCATTAAAGAGGAATTGAAACACATATTAAAAATGCTGCAAGATCCCGCTTACTTAAAAAACGAAGAACAATATACAGAGATCATGAAGCGGTATAAAGATTTATGTGAAATACAGGGCGCAATGGCCAAAAGACAAGGCGACCGTGTAGTAATCACTTAAATCAGAAAGCGGAGGAATGGCGAATAAGATTCATAAACTCCTCCCGGGTTTTTGCCTGGTTAAATGCACCTGTAAAATCTGAAGTTGTAGTAATTGCATTCTGCTTCTCCACCCCTCTCATCTGCATGCACATATGCCTTGCCTCTACCACTACCATTACACCCAAAGGGTTTAATGTATCCTGAATACATTCTTTAATTTGTAAAGTCATACGTTCCTGCACCTGTAAGCGATGAGAAAATATATCTACCACACGTGCAACTTTACTCAACCCGGTAATGTATCCATTAGGAATATAAGCTACATGAGCCTTTCCGTAAAAAGGAATCATATGATGCTCGCAAAGAGAAAAGAAATCAATATCTTTTACGATAACCATTTGACTGTATTCTTCCTTAAATTTTGCAGAAAGGAGAACTTCATGAGGATCTTCGTGATAACCTTTAGTGAGACTGAGCATTGCTTTAGCTACGCGTTCCGGAGTTTTTAGCAAACCCTCACGGCCTACATCTTCCCCTAATAAAGACAATATTCCTTTATAATGCATCATCAACTCACTCAACTTCTGTGATGCCTCCGTTTCAGTCAATAAATCCTCCATGTTCGTTATAGCTGTATATTTATTTGTTCTCTAACAATAGATACTTCTTTGAAAATTGATGTTGCTCTTAAACGTCGCATTGCAGCGTCCGCTTCTTCAATACTTTTAAAGTCTCCTACACGACAGAGCCAGCGTGGAGATTGAAAATAAGTATATACCGGCAATTCTGGGAAAAATTCTTTAACCTGGGATGCTTTTTTCAATGCTTCTTCCCGGGCTTGACGCGAATTATTTCCGGCATAGACCTGAACACGATAACCGGAAGTCCTGAATGTCCTTCTTGCACCCGTTTCGTTTGTATTGTTTGCCTCGCCCTCAACCTCACTATTTGCAGGAGATACGGGAGTGGATGTACGTACAGAACCGATTAAGTCGGTAATACGCGAATCCTGATGAAGTGTTACAGTCCCTTCACCCGGTTTTCGACTTTCCAAGCTTTTAATAATATCCTGTGATTGCCCATTCAAGGATAATAATAAAAAGCATAAAAATAAAAAGCAAAATGAAGAGAATCTCATATTCTTATTCAATTATTATTATTTTTATCAGAAAAGATTATCTGAAAAATAAATAGTATTAAATCCATTCATCATTCAGATAATCTTCTATTAATTATTTAATTTTTAGTACCGTCAATTACACCTTTAAAATCAACTGCTTTCAAAGAGGCTCCACCAATCAAACCACCATCAACATCAGGATTGCTGAACAACTCTTTTGCATTAGATGCATTAGCGCTTCCTCCATACAGAATAGAAGTATTGTCTGCCACTTCCTTGCCAAATTTATCTGCAATTACCGAACGAATATATGCATGTATTTCCTGTGCCTGATCTGAAGTAGCAGTTTTACCCGTACCAATAGCCCAAACCGGTTCGTAAGCCAAAACTATTTTTGAGAAATCTTCTGTTGATAAATCAAATAAAGAACCTTCCAATTGTGAGTAAACCACTTCGTTTTGCTTACCGGCTTCTCTTTCTTCAAGTACTTCACCTATACAGAAAATAGGAGTCAAGCTGTTGGACAAAGCTAATCTTACTTTTTCCTTCAAAATTTCAGGTGTTTCATGGTAGTAAGCACGACGCTCAGAGTGTCCTAATATTACATACTTTGCACCTGTAGAAGCTACCATAGCAGCAGAAACTTCTCCTGTATAAGCTCCGGAAGCTTTATCAGCACAGTTTTCTGCACCGACACCGATTTTTTTCGGATCAACAAGAGCAGCAACAGAAGCAAGATGAATAAATGGTGTACAAATTACTACATCGCAATTTGTTTCTTCACCAGCTAAAATATCATTTAATTCTTTAGCTAATTCAATACCTTCCTGAAGAGTTTTATTCATCTTCCAATTTCCTGCAACAATATTCTTTCTCATTTTGTTTTTGTTGTTTAAAGGGTTAATCAATATCTTTATTTTTATTTTCCATTTTTTTCTTTCTCAGGTTATTTCTCATCCGTCTCACCAAAATTATGTCAATAAGCTTAAAAAGACATAAAGGTACTATAAACCACAGGAAAACAATAGCAACCGTACGCACTACACTATCGTTTTTCAACTGCGCTATTTGCAGATTTTCCAGCCTGTCGTTTAATATATATTCATCGGGGAGGTTGCTATGGCTCCACTTATTAATTACTGTTCCGCTTTTTAGTAAAACCAATCCCGGATTGGAGCGAATTATAGTTTTCAGCGTAATATCGTCTGACAGGCAAAAAGGGTATTCTGCTCCTGTTTTATCTTTCCATTGCTCTATCCATTCTTCCGGAGAAGAAGTCAGGCAATAAAATGCATAACCATTTTCGACGCTGTAATCATATATTTCATTTATCAGATCGATATTGCTATCACTGGCTTCCTCTATCCTGTGAGCAACTAATAAGAAAGTATATCCCGGATTTTCCAGTACCTGGTTGGTTATGTCTTCTCCATCTTCCAGTCTCATAATAGAAAAATCATGTATAGGAGGCTCGTAACCTTTCTCTTTCAGAATAGTCTTTGTATCCACATACGCCCATGTGCTATCCGGATAATTCTCCAAAGTAAATTCTTGTTTTACACCGTCTTTCTCCAAAATGAAACGACTTTCGTAAACTGTTTGCTTGGCGCCTTCCGGGATAATCATTCCTTCCGGGATGTTAGCCCCAATCTTATATGGGCGAAAGTCCAGAACCGGCAAATATCTTAAACAGTAAAGAGAGACGGATAGTATAAAGATGATCGTATAAAGCACAATCAGCCATTGTGATTTCTCACTTACAAAACGAATAATACGGTTGCCCCACATAAACACTGAAACAGCAGCTATGAGAAGCACCACATTTTTCCAGAAAGTTTCCCAGTTAGTTAAGATCAATGCATCTCCAAAACAACCGCAATCACTCACCGGATCGGCTATGGCCAGATAAAGTGTAAATGGCGTCATAAATAGCATCACTGCCAAAATGAGGGTTGTTGTCAGCCTACGGCGTATACCGAAAAACAAGTAAACACCTAAAGTAAACTCTAATGCTCCCAAAAGCATGGAAGCTAATAATGGCAAAAAGGAGGGTACGATAGCTGTCAACCCGAATGCTTCAATATAATCTTGTATCTTGTATTGAGTTCCAAGAGGATCAACAGCCTTTACAAAACCCGAGAAAGTAAATACTATTGCCAGCAAAAAACGGCAAGCATTTACCCAAACTGATTGAATAATATGTATTTCTTTACGAGTCAAATTCTATTTTAATCAAACCAAATATCGAATAATTAATCATATCCAGATAGTTAGCATCTATTCCTTCAGACACAATAGTCTGTCCTGAGTGGCTCTCTATTTGTTTTGTCCGGTATATCTTCATTAAAATTAAATCAGTATATGAGCTGATACGCATACTGCGCCAGGCTTCATCATAATCATGATTTTTCGCTATCATCAAATTCAAAGCTTCCCTGGCATATTTATTATATAATTCCAGTGCTTCTTCTTCCGGCATATCAGCAGATTCCGAATATCCTATTTCCAACTGAATCAATCCGATAATACCATAATTTACAATAGCAATAAATTCAGAACGAATATCCTCACCTACTAGTGTTATTCCCTTTGTTTCTATACTACGTATGCGATTAGCTTTGATAAATATCTGATCGGTAACCGAGCTGGGCCGCATTATCCTCCACGCTGCACCATAATCATGTAATTTTTTCACAAACAAATCACGACAAATAGATAAAATACGCTCAAACTGTTGATTAGTATGTTCCATTTCCTTTTATCAATAGGCTGCAAAGGTAAGAAAATTAAGTAAGAAATAAGAAGAGGGTACTCTAAATAATATTAAAGTACCCTCTGTAATATTTAGCTTAAAAATATTATGAGCAACGTAATATCTGACCTGGTCTTAAGATAGATTTCTTAGTTATCCGGTTCAACTGACACAACTTATCTATGGTTACACCCTGCCTGCTTGCAATCCTTGAAAGCGTATCACCTGATTTTACTTTATAGTAACGGATAGTACCATCACCACCAGAAGCAAGCATAGTCGATTTACCTGATTTTCCTCTACGGGTAAATAGATAATTATCTGCTACGACGTCTTGTTTTTCAAAATCAAATAAAAGTGCGGGATTAATAGCTATCCCCAGAAAACGGGTTTCAAAGTGGAGGTGAGATCCCGTAGAACGTCCGGTATTACCACCTAATCCTATTACTTCTCCGGCTTTTACCAACTGGTTTTCTTTCACCAATTGTTTCGATAAGTGGCCATATACTGTTTCGAGTCCGTTATCATGACGGATAACCACATAGTTACCATATCCTCTGCGTTCGTAACGCACAACCCTTACTTTACCGTCAAATGCAGCGTAGATAGAATCACCCACATATACTTTAACATCCAGCCCGTTGTGCATACGTCTTTTACGCGGGCCAAATTTTGAGGTAATTCTTGTATTGGTTGTCGGCATTACAAAGCCGGTAAGATCGATCTTAAATGAATCCGGTATGCTCACGTTCGCATAATTGTGTACTGAGGTGTTACTCCATTCCGGATATAAACTGTAAGCCGGGAACTCTACTTGTTCTTCTTTTATTAATTTTTGTAAAGCTAACGAATCTACAGCTTTAAGTTTTCTGTCGATCGGCGCCTGGCGAGCTATCAAATCCTGCGAGAAAGAATTCAGGCTGAACATTGCTACTGCGGCTACCGCGACCGTCCTAATCAAAAAAGTAAATTTCATTCGTGTTATAGTCTCCTTTATTAATATTCATCATTAGCATACAGGAAATCAAAAGTGGCCTGTCTGTAGGTGAATATTTCTTCTGGTTTAAAAAATCGTTTTAATTCTATTTCTGCTGTTTCGGGTGAGTCGGAAGCATGAATTATGTTTTCTTGAAAACTCATACTGTAATCTCCTCTAATCGTTCCCGGTGCAGCAAGACGCCCGTTTGTTGGTCCGGCCAACGTACGAACTGTTTGTATCGCATCCACTCCTTCATAGCAACAAACAATAACCGGAGCGGCCATCATTGAATCTTTTACACGTTGAAAAAAGGACTTTGCACTTAAGTGTGCATAATGTTCATTCAGGATATCATCTGTTAACTGCATCATTTTCATTCCGGTTAACTTCAATCCTTTCCGTTCAAACAGCCGGGTGATTTCTCCGACCAGTGCTCTTTGCAATGTGCAAGGTTTTAAAATTACTAACGTTTTTTCCATGTTCAAGATGGCTACTATATGGTATAATATAGCTATGTTTTTCAATAAAATTTCCCCAAAGGTAATAAATTTACGCTTATATGCTATACTTTTCTAAACTTTTTTCATTGATTATAAAGGTTTTAACATTTTACCTTTGCCGTAATTAGCCAGAGAGACGGTCGGGAATCCGGAATATGCTGTAAAACATCTTCTGCCCACAAACACCATATTTTAACATTATTTTAGCTAATTGACGCCCAATTTATATTTGTCTTTCTCAGATTTTTAAGTTGTTTCCACAGGATTTCGTTTTCTGATTTTTTACTTTCAGGATCATCATCAACAACTGCTTGTGCAATATTGCGCACAAACCCTAGCAGTTGCCCGTCTTTTGCGATATTAGCAATTTTCAAATCGAAAGCTACTCCACTTTGCTGGGTTCCTTCCAGATCACCGGGTCCCCTTAGTTTAAGGTCTGCCTCTGCTATTTCAAAGCCATCGTTTGTCCGCACCATTATTTCGATCCGCTTGCGCGTATCTTCTGAGAGTTTATAGCTCGTGACTAAAATACAGTAAGATTGATCTGCTCCGCGTCCTACCCGTCCGCGCAACTGATGAAGCTGTGACAACCCGAATCGTTCTGCATTTTCTATCACCATGACAGAAGCATTGGGGACATTTACCCCTACCTCAATTACGGTGGTGGCCACCATTATTTTGGTTTCACCTGAGACAAAGCGCTGCATTTCAGCATCTTTCTCTGAAGCCTTCATCTTACCGTGCACCTTGCTCACCTGATAGTCCGGAAAGATTTCACGTATCTGTTCGTATCCTTCTTCCAGATTCTTCAGGTCTATTTTCTCACTCTCTTTTATGAGGGGATATACGATATATACCTGCCTGCCTTCTTCTATCTGTTTCCGGATGGAGGTATACATACTATTCCTTCTGTTGTCAAACTGATGAACCGTTTGAATCGGTTTTCTCCCCGGTGGTAATTCGTCAATAACAGATACATCAAGGTCTCCGTAAAGTGTCATGGCCAATGTTCGCGGGATGGGTGTTGCAGTCATTACCAACACATGAGGGGGATAGGTGTTTTTCTTCCAAAGCCTGGCACGCTGGGCTACTCCGAAACGGTGCTGCTCATCAATTACAACCAGTCCAAGGGAAGAAAAGTTAACGGTATCTTCAATAACGGCATGTGTTCCTACAAGAATATGAATATCTCCTGTGAGTAATCCTTTGTGTATTTCCTGTCTCCTTTTACCTTTAACCGAGCCTGTAAGAAGTTCCACCCTTATATTCAAACCGAAAAGCAACTCACGGATGGTCTCGAAATGCTGATTGGCAAGTATCTCGGTAGGAGCCATCATACAAGCCTGATATCCGTTGTCGATGGAAATAAGCATACTCATGAGGGCAACTAAGGTTTTACCACTACCTACATCTCCCTGTAATAAGCGGTTCATCTGCCTGCCACTTCCCACGTCGTTGCGTATTTCTTTCATTACCCGCTTTTGGGCTCCGGTAAGTTCAAAAGGAAGATTCTGATTATAAAAAGAATTAAATGCTTCTCCCACTCTTTTAAAGATAAACCCGCGATATTTTTGCTGCCTCTCTTTGGCATATCTCAGGATATTGAGCTGGATATAGAAAAGTTCTTCAAACTTAAGCCGGTACTGGGCTTTACGAAGCAATTCCGGATTTTTGGGAAAATGGATATTACGCAAGGCCTCTGTTAATGAAATGAGATGATTCTCTTCTATGATTTTCTGACTTAATGTTTCGGACAATGGCTCCTGAATCCGTTGAAAAAGCGTTTCCATTAATTTCTGTATGGCTTGTGAATTAAGGAAACTACGCTTCATTTTGTCCGTAGTGTTATAATACGGTTGAAGTCCCATAGTAGAGAGTGTCAGCTCCGAAGCATTGTCAATATCAGGATGGGCAATATTTATACGCCCGTTAAACATGGTAGGTTTACCAAAAACAATGTATTCTTGATGTACTTTATATTTCCCTACCAGATATTTTATTCCCTGAAACCATACTAAGTCTATAATCCCGGTACCATCCGAAAAGTGGGCTACCAGCCTCCTCTGGCGTCCTTCACCAAAGGTTTCGAAACTGAGTATTTCACCTTTCAATTGTATATATGGCATATTGCCGTCTATCTCATGCACGTAATACAGACGGCTACGGTCAATATATTTATAAGGAAAATAATATAAGAGGTCGCGTAAAGAATATACTCCCAATTCTTTATTGAGAATAGTAGCCCGCTGCGGCCCTACTCCGGATAAGTATTTTATGTCTTGCGTGGTTATATCAAACATTAGTCAATGCTTTGGCTACTTTAAGATCGAAGGGAGTAGTTATTTTTATGTTCTCCCGGTTTCCGTTTACCAGAAAAACGTTGTTTCCCATGGCTTCTACCACAGAAGCATCGTCTGTAAAGGTGTCAACGTAATCTTGTTTGTAGGCATCTTTTAAAAGAGAAACCGTAAATACCTGAGGCGTCTGAACAAGTTTATAGTTATTACGGTCTACTGTTTTACTTGTATTTTTATATATTTCGCGAACTGTTTCTACAACTTCAATAACGGGGATCACTGCTTTTTTTTCAATTGCCTGACTATAACAATCAGCTATTACTTCTTCGGAAACAAATGGTCTTACTCCGTCATGAACTCCTACAATTCCTTCTTCATCAATCAGGTCGAGCCCATTCTTCACTGAATGAAACCTGGTATACCCACCGGAAGCAATATGATGGGGAATGGAAAAATCATATTCACTACACAGCTTTTTCCAATACTCCTGTTGCTCTCCAGGTAACACTAGTATAATATGGATATCAGAATCATATTTGTAGAAAGCATTAATTGTATGCATCAATACCGGCTTCCCTCCTACCGGCATAAACTGTTTCGGAACTTCTCCTCCCATCCGTAACCCCTTACCGCCGGCTACTATAATGACATATTTCTGCATAATGATTAATACTTTATTCGCTTCTATCTGTTTTTTGTTCTACAAAATTAAGTAATAAAAAAGAGTGTGCCAAAAGGAAAATCGTTTTTCCTTTTGGCACACCTTGATTAATATATTATAGAGACAATATATTATTTTACTACGATCATAGCTTCTTTTAATTCCTGAACTTTTGATTCACCGAAAAGAAGTTCAACTATTGCAAGAGCAAAATCCATTGCTGCACCCGGACCTTTTCCTGTAATCAGGTTACCGTCTCTCTGTACTAAAGCCCCGGTAATTTCTGCACCCTCAAGGTAAGATTCAAATCCCGGATAGCAGGTTACTTTCTTTCCTTTGAGTAAACCCAGTTTTCCTAACACCATAGGTGCTGCACAGATAGCCGCCACAGGCTTATCGGCAGAGAAGTATCTCTTCACCAGTTCCTGCAAGCCTTTGTGTTCGCTCAATGTTCCGGCACCCGGCATACCTCCCGGCAATACGATGATAGCTGCATCATCCAGATCCAAGCCTTCAAACCGGGCATCACAAAGCACTGATACATCGTGTGCACCTGATACCATATCTTCTTTTGTTACAGAGATCATTTCTACTTCGAGCCCTGCACGTCTAAGAACATCTACTACTGTAAACGCTTCAATTTCTTCGAAGCCGTTTGCCATAAACACATAAACTTTTCCCATAATTTATTTTTATTTGAGTTTAAAATAATATGTGATCGTACCCGTCTGGTTATTCACCCCAGACACACTATTAAAGCGAGCTTTCTTTGCTGCATCTTCTGCGGCCTTACGCAAAGCCACATTTACAGTGTTTGTGCGCTTATTTATACTTGTGTTTATTACTTCTCCCTTCGGATTTACAGTGATTGTGACTACTACACGTCCTTCATCCTGTACATTATAAACAGGACGCGGCAAACCACCTTCACCGAGCGAACGCCCATCCAGGTCGAATGTTCCATATCCTCCTACACCTGAAGATTTGCCTACTGTCGAACTGCCTTCTACGCTTCCTTCACTGCCTTTGCCAGTATCTCCGGTTCCTTTATTTTCCATCTGGAGTCCTTTGCCAAAAGCTCCGGATATGCGTTTAGCTGCGGCTTCTGCGGCAGCTCTTTCAGCTTCGGCACGCTTTTCAGCTTCTGTTTTTTCACGAGGCTTTTCCACCTCAGGCTTGGGCTTCTGCTGCTTGGGCTTTTCTTCGCTTTTGGGCTTTATTACCACAGTTTCTTCTTCGGTTTGTGTAAGCATATCCTGCTCATTCAGTTGCGGCACGACTTCTTCCGGCGGAGCAACTTCTTTGGGCAGTATATCAACTTCTGTCATAGTAGCAGGATCAAACATTCCTTGGGAGATATCTACATTACCCAGTAATACGGGTACACCGCTTTCCCCCTGATCTGCCGGTTTGCGTAAAAACACGATCAGCATGATAAAGAGTACGACCAGATGCACCAGTATAGTACCTGTAATACCTACTATTTTCCGATTATCTTTTTCCACTTAGATTTCATTTTTTGCCGGGAGAACGGGTAGCTAATACCATCTTGTATTTGTTTTCATTAGCTATGTTCAATATCCTCACAATTTCCCGGTAAGGTACAGTTTCGTCGGCATATAACGCTACATACATATCCGGCTCTCTCGCAGCACATTCCTGCAAGAAACCCGGTAGCTCTTCCAGACTGACGGGCATTTCCGCTTCATTGCCAAAGGCTGCATAATAGTTGAGCTCCTTGTCAATGATAACTCTTGTCAAAGGTTTGGCAGAAGTCTGCTGCTTACCCTGGGGCAGCAATACCTTAATGGCATTGGGCGAAACCACCGTAGAGGTTATCATAAAAAATATCAGCAATAAGAATATGATGTCCGTCATAGACGCCATACTAAATGTTGGTGATATTTTAGTTCTTCTTTTTAACGCCATATCGTATTACTTTTTGGCAGGTTCATTAAGTAAGTCCATGAAGGCAAGCGTCTTGGCTTCCATCTTATTTACAACACCATCTACAAGGGCTACCAGGTAGTTGTATGCAAACATAGCAATAATACCTACGATCAGCCCTCCTACTGTCGTAACCATAGCTTCGTAAATACCACCTGAAAGCAGTGTTATATCTATATTATTACCTGCATTTGCCATTTCCCAGAAAGCACGTACCATACCTGTTACCGTACCGAGAAACCCGATCATAGGTGCGCCTCCGGCAATGGTTGCCATAATAGGCAGCCCTTTTTCGAGCTTGGAAACTTCCAGGTTGCCTACATTTTCTATAGCTGCCTGTACGTCATTGATAGGACGTCCCAGACGGGTAATCCCTTTTTCAATCATGCGTGCTGAAGGGGTATTGGTTTGCTTGCAGTAGTTTAATGCTGCTTTTATTTCTCCACTAAGAATATAATCTTTTATTTTATCCATAAACATCGGATCTTCTTTCTTTGCTCTACGGATTACATACATCCGCTCAAAAAGAATATAGAAGCATACCAATGAAAGGACTCCCAGGATAATCATTATCCAGCCCCCCTTCAAAGCCATGTCAAACATATTCATCTCGGCTTCTCCGGATACGGGAGTAAGTACGGGGTTAGTGATGTCAGTCAGCGTGTCGGCTGCTTGTGTTGCAACTTGTGCAAGTACCAATAATGTGTTCATTAGCGAAGACAGTTTTTATATTCTTGAATAGTTTTTTCCAATCCCAGGTAAAGTGCATCACTTATTAATGCATGTCCAATCGAAACTTCATCAATCCATGATATGTTTTCGTGGAGATAAGTCAGGTTGATCAGGTTTAAGTCGTGCCCTGCATTCAAGCCCATTCCCAGTCTACGGGTAAATGTGGCAGCTTCTATAAAAGGAGCTATCGCCAGTTCGGGGCTTTGAAGATATTTCGTAGCATAAGGTTCAGTGTAAAGTTCTACACGGTCGGCCCCTGCTTTTGCTGCGTATTCAATCATTTCCTGATCGGGCTCTACAAATACAGAGGTGCGTATGCCGGCTTCACTGAATTCGTCCAGTACTTCCCTCAGGAATTCCAGATTGCTTTTTGTATTCCATCCGCTGTTGGATGTAATCTGTGATGGCGCGTCCGGAACCAGTGTTACCTGATGAGGTTTTACTTTCAACACCAGGTCGATGAATTTAGGATCAGGATAGCCTTCAATATTAAACTCTGTTCTCAGGAGCGGACGAAGTTCATATACATCTTCGTACCGTATATGCCGTTCATCAGGACGGGGATGAACGGTAATTCCTTCTGCTCCGAAAGCTTCACAGTCTTGCGCAAACCGTGCAACATTGGGTATATTTCCTCCTCTTGCGTTGCGGAGGGTAGCAACTTTGTTAATGTTTACGCTTAATTTTGTCATAATAATTAGTATGTAGAACTTTTCTTAACATATCCGTCAACCTATAAAATATACTTTTCATATTGTGAGTGAACGGAAAAAATCCCACTTTTGCATTAAGTTATAAAGCGCAAAAATAATAGATATTACTGAAACCTTGGGCTTTTACTTTGAAAAGATTCATAAAAATTATAGATAAAACTAATAACAAATATGAAATTTGCCATATTCGGAAATAGCTATCAGGCAAAGAAATCATTCCATGCTCAAACTCTGTTCTCTCTCCTTGAAGAACATGGGAATGAAATTTACATTAACCGGAGCTATTATGAATTTCTGAAAGAAGATACCGGACTAGAATTAAAAGTCGACGGTTTGTTTGATGAAAATAACTTTGATGCGGATATGGTTATCAGTATCGGAGGAGATGGTACTTTCCTTAAAGCTGCCAGCCATGTCGGTAACAAAGGAATTCCTATTCTCGGGATAAACACAGGAAGGCTGGGTTTCCTGGCGGATATATCACCGGAGGAAATTGAAGAGACGTTAAAAGACATATACGAAGGTAATTATAAAATAGAGGACAGAAATGTACTGAAAGTTTCCAGTGAGGGAAAGGAATTAAATGAATACCCGTATGCCTTGAATGAAATAGCCATATTGAAGCGTGACAGTTCTTCTATGATAACTATACATACGGAAATCAATGATGCCTACCTGGCAACTTACGAGGCAGACGGTTTATTAATATCTACCCCTACCGGCTCTACTGCTTATTCGCTTAGTGTCGGAGGGCCTATTATTGTTCCTCAGTTGGATACTGTTGCTATTACTCCTGTAGCTCCCCATAGTTTGAATATGAGACCGATCGTTATCCGGGATGATTGGAAAATAACTTTGGATGTAGAAAGCCGGAGCCACAATTTCCTGATTGCAATAGACGGAAGAAGTGAGTCATGTAAAGAGACAAATCGCCTGATTATTCAAAAGGCAGATTATACGATAAAAGTGGTTAAGGGTTATGATCATTATTTCTTTGATACACTCCGCAATAAATTGATGTGGGGAGCGGATAAAAGGGTGGAAGATGGTAATCCTTAAATAAATTGCCAAGAATCAGACTCCACGTTTATCGCCATATATGACAATATGAAGTCGTTCGCAGTAATGGTACCCTTCACTGATGCAAATGTCCGCTAACCATAAGCGTTTTTCTTTCAACTGTTGTTCGGTAGTACCTTGCGGCATCAGGTAAATATATTTATTGTCGATTCCTGCTCCATCTGCTATCTGACGTATCTCCCGGATATCATCCGGATGGTTCACTACAAACTTTAATTGAAAAGACCGGGCTGATTGTATCCATTGCCTGATAACCGGTATATTTATCCTCTCATTGTCGTGCCTGCTTTTCCATTTTTCATCCATAGCAGGAACGGAATTTGATAGCTTGGGGGATAAGGATACTAAATCAATTTTCTCCATTAATTTATCCGGCAACAACCGGGTAGCATTGGTTTCTAGCGTTATCCTCTTATTGTTATCTTTACTGAGATTGATTATATCTTCAATATCCGGAGAAATACACGGCTCTCCACCGGTAATAATAACATCACCGATCCGGGGATTCCGTTCGAAGAATTCCTGTATATCCGACACTGAGAAGCTTCCTTTTTCCAGTTGCCAGGATGTATAAGGCGTATCACACCATCCACATCGAAGATTGCACCCTAGTGTACGTATCAGTATACTCGGAGTTCCTGCCAGCGAACCTTCGCCTTGCAAACACGGATAGATTTCTGAAATCAACTTATTCATCCGGAATGATCTGCAAAGGAATATCAGGATTCTCGATTACACTGCCATCCAGAATCAAATTTATTAAAGCTTGCGACCAGTCATCGCGTATCCCCTGACTGTACTCAATATCTGCCAGTGAATAGCCGGGCAACCATATCCCTTCATAATCCGAAGCATCAGCTTCGGCATACCCGGTAGCCGTTTCGTGGTAGCATACTGAAGAAACTTTTACGTCTCCTTCATTATTTTTGAAAACAGTATGGTCTATTACATGTTTTGCATATGCGAAAAACATGAGCGACAGCATTTCAGCAGTAGGGTTAAAAGGCAGTATTATCCACCTTTCGTTTTCACGTTTGAAAAAATCAATCATTTCTTTAGATTCTCTGTTCCACATGTCATGGGAATGGTCAAAGCTATCTACGATCTCTTTTAAGACACCCATCAGTCCGAAATCCATGACCATACCCGCATTATCCAGTGTAGTAGCATGGAATTTTATTTCTACTATTGCCGAATGGCCATGAATGGAATGGCTGCAACGCCGTGAAGCGCAGTTGCGGACAACATGGCTGCCTTCGTAACGAAATTGTTTTCTGATGATCATTGCAGTAGTTATTGTTGAGTTATTAAATTATCCGGTTTTCTTTCTCTTACCTTATCCCATGCATCAACTTAGTCAGCCTCTTGGACAACAGGAACAAGATGACCGATGCAACCCCTGCCATTATTACAAACAGCATGAAGAAGTCGAATAGATTTTCAATCTGGAATCCCAGAAATGATTTTTCCTTACCCGGATCGGGATACAAAGCACTAAGGATTCCCGCAAAATTATTGGCAGTTGCCATAGAAAGATACCATACTCCCATCATCAGCGATGCAAAACGCAGAGGCGTTAACTTGTTTACCATCGAAAGCCCAATAGGAGAAACAGCCATCTCACCCATTGTATGGATAAAATAAAGAGAAGTAAGCCACATGATGCTAACTTTCTTTCCCGGTTCCAATCCGTGTACACCAAATGCAATAATCAAATAGCCCAGTGAAAGGAGTAACAGACCGATAGCCTGTTTACCGGGCGAAGCCGGTTCAAGTCCCTTTCTGCCAAGGAATGCCCACAAACCCGGCATAACAAATGCCAGTATAACTACAAATAACGGATTGAAAGCCTGAAACCATGATGCAGGCATTTCCCAGCCAAAGATCATACGGTCTGTTTGGTCGGCAGCAAAAAGGGTAAGAGATGCTCCTGCTTGCTCGAAAGCTGCCCAGAAGAAAATCACAAAGAATGCGATAATGTAAATTACAATAATACGATCACGTTCAATCTTTGTGAGTGAACCATCAAAAAGGATATAAGCAGGAATACCAATACACGTTGCAAAAATACCGGCACTGATAATATCTGCTCCGAATACCAACCAGAAAAGAAGAAACAGGCCAACAGTTATCGCTCCGAAAAGTATAAGCTTGCTAAGTTGAAACTCAGATTTCGTATGCTGAGTCAGAGTTTCTGCTTCTTGTGCTTTGGCTTTCTTTGCATCAGGTATAATACCGATTTGCTCACCTGCAGGATTGACCAGATATTTATTCTTTTGTGTTTCAAAAAGTAATAAACTAAAGAATATACCAATGGCTGCTACCAGGAATCCCCATTTAAAATCATTGGGATCACCAGTCTCTCCAAAGTAACCGCAAACGATCGGGGCAAAAAATGCACCGACATTTACCCCCATATAGAAAAGGGTATAAGCCGTATCAAGACGTTTGTCATTCGGTTCGTAGAGCTGGCCTACTAATGTAGTTATAGTTGGTTTGAAAAATCCATTGCCAAATATCAGGAAACCGAGTCCGCAATACATCAACAAATGTGCCATCTCCGGATTGTGCAGCATAGAAGCACTAAAGAACAGCAATATTTGCCCGATTCCCATCATGATTCCACCCCAAAATACAGAACGGCGTATACCCCAGTATTTGTCTGCAACATATCCTCCAATCAGTGGTGTAAGGTAAACCAGCCCTGTATAATTGCCATAAATTATTGAAGCCGTATCCTTATCAAACAATAAAGCCTGGGTAAGGAACAATATAAAGATGGCACGCATTCCGTAATAGCTGAAACGCTCTGCCGTAGCGGTGGTGAATACCAGGTAAAGACCTTTAGGATGTTTTTTTGTATTGCTCATGTTCTTGCTGATAGTTAAAACGTTAGAGTAGTTAATGGCGATTTTCCCGATATTGGTTTAAACATTTTTCCAAAAATAAGGTTTCTTATGTAGACATTTCGACGATCACCAAAGAGATTACTACCTTAACAATATAATTATTAATTGCCCGCAAAAATAGGGAAAATAGAGAAGTTATTATGGCTTTCTTACTATTTTTGTGAGGAAAATAAAAAGTTAAAGTCAAGATGAAAATATTTCAAGGAACGGAAATAAAGAAAATTGATGCTTATACAATTGAGCACGAACCGGTTGAATCTATAGAACTGATGGAAAGAGCTGCTAAAGCACTGACAAAAGCCATCACAGCACGTTGGAACAAAGATCATTCTGTTAAAATATTTGCAGGGCCGGGTAATAATGGCGGTGACGCGCTTGCCATAGCCAGACTGCTATCAGAAAAAGGATATGCTGTGGAAGCCTTTCTTTTTAACACCAGCGGCAAGCTTTCCGATGATTGCCAGGCTAATATGAAAAGACTTCCTAACAAACCTAATCTGCTTTTCACTGAAGTTACATCTTCTTTTGATCCGCCTGAATTAACAAAAAAAGATATCATCATCGACGGGCTTTTCGGTTCTGGCCTTAATAAACCTCTTACAGGGGGATTTGCCTCAGTGGTTAAATATATAAATGCATCGCCATCTACTGTTATAGCCATTGATATTCCATCAGGGCTGATGAGTGAAGATAACTCTTACAATACCATAAAATCAAATATTATTCATGCAGATTTGACTTTGAGTCTTCAACTTCCTAAGCTTGCTTTTCTTTTTGCCGAAAATGAAGAGTTTGTAGGAGAATGGGAGTTGCTTGATATTGAGTTGAGCAAAGAAGCTATTGACAGCTTCCCGACAGATTATGTATTGACCGAAGAAGATGAAATACGCAAAATGGTGAAGCCACGGAAACATTTTGCACATAAAGGCAGCTTTGGGCATGCACTGCTGATTGCCGGTTCTTATGGTATGGCCGGTTCTTCAGTTCTTTCAGCCAAAGCCTGTTTACGTTCGGGAGTGGGATTACTGACAATACATGCTCCTGCACATAACAATGACATCCTTCAGGTTTCCGTACCGGAGGCTATGATACAGCAGGATATATACGAAGGCTGGTTTGCAACTCCGGTTGATACCGACAGCTACCAGGCGGTAGGCATCGGGCCCGGTATTGGAAAAGAAGAAGAAACAGCTTCTGCCCTGCTGGAACAACTCAGACTTACACAAGTACCTCTGGTGCTTGATGCTGATGCATTGAACATTTTGTCGGAAAACCGCGAATGGCTAAGCCATCTTCCTGCCAACAGTGTTTTAACTCCTCACCCTAAAGAGCTTGACAGGCTTGTCGGAAAAAGCCAGAACTCTTTCGACCGGCTAAGTAAAGCACGCGATCTGGCTGCTAAAATAAAAGTATATATTGTGCTTAAAGGTGCTTACACAGCTGTTGTAACCCCCGGTGGAAAATGTTATTTCAATCCTACGGGCAATTCCGGCATGGCAACCGGGGGAAGCGGGGATGTGTTGACAGGGATCATTCTCTCTTTACTGGCTCAGGGATATAAATCGGAAGAAGCATGCAGATTGGGTGTCTATGTACATGGACTTGCGGGTGATATTGCTGCCGAGCAAAAAGGAAAAATCAGCCTGATTGCAGGAGATATTATCGATTCTTTACCTGCTGCCTGGACTAAATTAAGCTAAAAACTTAGAAGATAAATTATTAATATACCGATATATACAGTTTTTTCTTACATTTGCATATAGTATAAAGCATTAACAAGATCGGAAATGAAGAAATTTATCCCATTACTCTGTCTTCTGTTTTCTATAGGAGGATTTGCACAAACAGATGTTTCAGCTTATGTACCCGGGAAAAACACTGATGCTGTAACCTACTTTTTACCTAAAACGGCTATTGAAGTAGAAATAACAACAACCAAAGTTAAATATACTCCCGGCGAGTTCAGTAAATATGCCGACCGGTATTTGAGATTAAATAACATTTCTGATAAACCCGATGAGTATTGGGAGATATCAGATATGAAAGTTACTTCTACCGGCATACCAGATCCTTCGCAAGGATATTCTATAAAGCTTAAAGACAAAACCGTAGCCCCGCTTGTAGAACTTACGGAAGAAGGTATTATCTTATCCATCAACAAACCGGCTGAGAAAAAGGCAGCTGCCAAGGCAGACGAAACTTCCATTCCTCAGAAGCCACGTTTAAATGCACGCGATTTCATGACGGAAGAAATACTTCTTGCAAGTTCTTCTGCAAAGATGGCAGAGTTGGTGGCCAAAGAAATCTACAATATCCGTGAAAGCAAAAATGCCATCATACGCGGACAAGCTGATAATATGCCGCAAGATGGTGCTGCCATTAAAATTATGCTATCCAGCCTGGAAGAACAGGAACAGGCTATGATGGAAATGTTTACCGGAGTTACGGAAACAGAAACAAAAAAATTCTCCTTACGTATGATTCCTTCAAAAGAGGTGGGTGAGGAAGTATTATTCCGGTTCTCCCGCAAACTGGGTGTATTAGATAAAGATGATTTAGGAGGCAGCCCTGTTTATTTCACCTTGACTGATTTGCAAACTGTACCACCAGTAGACGAAAATGCGAAAAAGAACAAAGTGGAAGGAGTGGTATACAATGTTCCCGGAAATGGACAAATAAAGATATTTAATAATGCCAAGACTTTCTTTGAAGGCACATTTGCTATTGCCCAATTTGGCAATCAGGAGGTATTAGCAAACAATCTTTTTAATAAAAAGAATACAACACAAGTATCATTTGATCCGAAAACCGGAGGGATTGTGAAGATTGACAGAAGCGAATAAGGTTTGATTTTATCCTATAAAGAGAGTATCCAAAAAGTCGCCTGTCATTGCGGACTTGATCCGCAATCTCTTCTTCTATAATTTATGGGGGAGATCCCGGGCCAGGCCCGGGATGACAACTATACTTCATGGACACTCTCTTTTCCTTTTAAGGAGTTTCTTTACCTATCCCGGAATTACTTTGAAGCAAACCAGGAATTGCAAACTTTTAATTTGTTATCACGATCTTAAATGTATCTACTTTAGCACCTGATATTGTTTTTAATATGTATGTACCTTTATTGAAAAAACTTACAGAAACTTTTCCATTCGTATTCGGAGCATTATATACTACTCTTCCTGATAAATCAATAAGTTGAATATGCTCTACTTCACCATTTACATTTATCACATCTGTAGCAGGATTTGGATAAATTGATATTTTATCTGAGGATAATGTATTTTCCATGTTATCCGTACCATTATCGTTGAGATCGATAACATAGCTTGTATATGCACTTGTTTCCGGATTAACATAGTTGGAAATAAATACCTTACCATCAGCATTAGGAATAACAGCTCCGGTAACCAGGCTATCTTTTACACTTTCTACAATTACAGTCTCCCAAGTCTCCGGATCGTATCCTAAAATATCCCAACTGAAAGTCAAATACGGTTTAATATCCAATGCACCGTCGGTTTTCATACTAATCCAGTCTGCAAAATTTACAGATGTATCCGAACCTTTAGGAAGAACATAAGAAGTCTTTGTATATTCCATATAAGGAGTTGAATAGAACAAATCTCCTTCATTGCTTACTGCATAGGCACCTCCATCTTCTACATCCTCAACCATCTTCACTTCATCAGTTTCAATATCTATATACAAAGGTATACTAGCCACTTTAGGCCTGAGTTCACCTGGAACTTCAATAGCTACCTGATTAGTACTTGTTATATAACGGCCATTAAATGACATAGACATACTGGTAACTTCAAAATTATTCCCTGTCAGAACTTCTGTCATAATCAGATCTGTCAATCGACTTGTTTCCTCTAAATATGCATTATAAACATTACCGGCAGCAATATACTTGTTAATCGAATCCGGATTCGTAATATATTCAAAAGGATTCCATCTGGGATCATTTCCGGGAAGTTCTCCCGCTTCATAAGCTTCTATATCCTGATTATATTTCAGAGAATCAGCTGCTGTAAAATACTCGGTAGCATCCGGATAAGGCACTTCTTCGGGAAATACAGGCTTTTCAACCCCTTCCTTAAAAATAAAATTCTCACCTGCTAAATTATATACCCATTCATTCTCTGCATTTTTTTTCCAATATACAGGCATATTAATCATACCTGTCCAATCGACCATACGACCTACTATCACACTCCCATCATCCGAACAGCAAAGAGCATCTACAGCTTGTTGTACACGACCAAAGTAATCACGAGCAGGAGCAGGTAATAATTCATAAGTATATGCACCATCATCCTGTCTTGTCCATAAAATAGGAGTACGTGAGCCATTAACCAATCCGACATCAATTAATCCGCAAACAAATTTGCCATCAGAAGAAATTCCACGTGCATTCGTTTCTAATATTAATGGATTATCGGGTATAGGAAGTTCTTCCCATTGACCATTTACATAAAGTGCAGCTCTTCCCTGAAAAGATCCTGCCAAAACACCATCATCCGATACTGAAGAAGTATAACATTTTCCTGGAACAAGTTCACCTTGCCCATTGAGTATATCATATAGATAAATACCCTCTTCCGGCAATAGGTAATAGGCCCATTTCCCACCGGAGGAAATACCATTAAGCAAAACTTTATCTTGTAAGAAAGTGAAAGTTTGTGCAAAACCACCACACAAGACTCCAAAGAAAGCAATTAAAACGAGTAATTTTTTTCTCATAATACAATTAGGATTTAAATTAATAAAATATTTATCAACAAAAATGACTCTTATCAAATATAACTATCTAATCAAAAATTCTTAGAATAATCTATTTAACTAAAAACACATTTATTGAATAGCACTAAATATAAATATTTTTAAATTAAACCCATCATAAAAGCGAGATATTTTTTACTTAAAAAGATTACTGATAAAAAGAAAGCCCCAGTACTGCTTATAAATTGTTTAACAATACTGGGACTTATACTTTTTGCAGTTATATCTACATCGGCATCCTATATTTCACAAATCCATTTTTTTGTAATTGTGCCAGATAAGTAGTTATACGATATTCATAGTTATTTTCATTATTGAAATGTTCGGAAAGAGCCACAACAATATCTCTTACAGTACGTTGCCCATCTATCAAATCCCATACCGCAGTGCCATGCTCTTCCAATCTGACCCGAATGATCTTCGATTTATTTTTCGGTACAAAATGCTTCTGCATAAACTTGCTCCTGAATCGGGGGAAAGCTATCACTGATAGCTCTCCTTCCTTTTCAGTAGTTATATGTTCACTAATAAACGGAATGACATCAAAGAGATTTGTTTTTTCTTTTTTCTTCATGCAATTACTTTTTCATCGCATCCGCCTTTTTCAACGGAACACTTACAAAGAAATAACCAATTATTAATATGATAATAAGTCCGATTGAGTACAACGGATTTGCAAACGGTAGCATGTCAGAGAAGAATATATTGAACATCGCAAAGATAGCGACTACAAGCCCCATTAGAGCTTCTCCGGCAATCATACCCGAGGCGAGGAGAACTCCCGTATTTTCTACTGTTGCCAACTGCCCTTCATTGTATTTCCTGCGTGCTACATACAGATCAAGAACGCCTTTAATCAGCCCACCAACGAAAATTGCAAAAACGGTGCTGAAAGGAAGATACATCCCTACAAAGATTAACATCGGGCTTTTAATACCCATTAAGATAAATGCAACTCCCAGTATCATACCGGCAATAATCAAGGCCCATGCCATTTGTCCGCCTACTATCCCCTGAGAAAGGGTTGCCATCAAGCCGGCCTGGGGAGCAGAAAGATTCTGGCTTCCAAATCCACCTTCATACCCCTGCTGTATACCCATGTTTATATCACCTTGATTCAGAATGATAAGAACTCCAAACATCACAAAACCGGATATAAATACACCGATAATATCTCCTATCTGCATTTTCCATGGAGTACCGCCCAATATATGTCCGGCTTTCAAATCCTGGAACATTTCACCACCTACGGCAGCAGCTACACAAACAATGGCAGCGATACCCAACACGGCAGCTACCCCCCCATTAGATGAATCTACACCACAGGCAACTAAAATTAATGCAGTTACTACCAGTGCAGTAAGGGTCAATCCACTGATCGGGTTGTTACTTGAACCGATAATACCTACAAGATAACCGGATACGGCAGCAAAGAAGAATGCCAGTACGATCATTATAGTAGAAGCTACTATTGCTACTAGTACCGAAGTATTAAATATAAAATAGGTAATGATGAATGTTAATACTGCAGAAGCACAAATACCTAAAAGTATCCAGGATGATTTTAAATCTTTTTCCGTACGTTCTACTGATTCACCCGAACCTTGTGCTGCACGCTTCAAGTCTTTCACAGAACGTTTCAAACCCGTTCCCAGACTGCTACGCATTCTATATAAGGTAAAACAAGCAGCCACCAACATTCCGCCAATAGCAATGATACGAACGATTTCTTTCCAGACTACATTAGCTGCATTCATCCATGCATCCGTAGAGGTAGCATCAATACCTTGATTCATCGGCAGGTTTTCTACGAACGAAGTTCCGAGCATAGTAAGCAACATCGGAACCATTAGTCCCCATGCCATCACAGAACCACTAAAGTTTAACGCAGAAAGTTTAGGACCGATTATATATCCTACACCTAAGTAAGCAGGGCTTATAGTAGGTCCACCAGCCAGGAAACCGCCTTCCAACGCTCTGCCATTGGCAAAAGAAGCTGAACCAGATTTAAAGAAAGTAGTCCATTCTGTTGCAAACAAACGCAGGTCACCTGCAATCTTCACAACGGCACCTACAATCATAGCAGAGAATAAATATTTTGAACCACCGGCACCGCTTTGCCCGGTTTTGTGTATTTCGGCAGCAGCAACACTTTCAGGAAAAGGAAGTTCTTTGTCTTCCACCATCACCCGGCGAAGTAATGCAACGAACAGCACTCCCAATATACCACCTGTGATCAATATCAGAGAAGCTGTTAAATAACTGCTCATAGAGCTGAACTCTTCCCCACTCCATACACCTGAAATGTAAAATGCAGGAAGCGTAAAGATAGCCCCTGCAGCAACAGATTCTCCAATGGAACCTACAGTACGGGTGAAATTTTCTTCAAGAATAGTTCCTTTAAAGAAGCGTAAAACCGCCATACCAATCACAGCTGCCGGATAGGTAGCAGCAATAGTCATACCGGCCTTTAATCCCAGGTATGCGTTGGCTGCTCCCAATACTACTGCCAATATCAATCCGATAAGTAAAGCCCTTACGGTAAATTCTCTCATGCTTGTGTCTGCTGAAACAAACGGCACGAATTTCTTATCATCTGCCATACGTAATATTTTAAATTATTTAATAATGTATAAATATTTATTCTTTTAAGATTCACAAAGATACAATTTAATGTTTTGTATACAACGGCACAGAAACTTTTTTGCTATACATTACATGATAAAAAGGAGCGTTCGTTTCAATAAAAAGGACCGCCCCTTTTATACAAAACGAGCAGTCCTTTTTTTAAAACAAGAAGAGGACAAACTTTGCCGGTATGTCCTCTTCCTAAAAATTTACAATCTTATTATTAACAACTTAATTTTCCGGCTGAGCCAAGCACACCTTCAATTTTGTGCTTATAAAGCTTTTTCATGTTTTCACGAGCCGGACCTAAATATTTACGTGGGTCAAACTCAGCGGGCTGAGTTGCAAATACTTCGCGTACAGAAGCAGTCATAGCTAAACGGCTGTCTGAGTCGATATTGATCTTACATACTGCAGAAGCAGCTGCTTTACGCAATTGTTCTTCCGGAATACCGATAGCATCTTTCAAAGCACCACCATATTTGTTGATAGTAGCCACTTCATTCTGTGGAACTGAAGAAGCTCCATGAAGCACGATAGGGAACCCTGGAAGTTCTTTTTCAACGCCTTCCAATACATCAAAACGCAATGGAGGAGGAACCAATACGCCGTTTGCATCACGAGTACATTGTTCCGGTTTGAACTTGTTGGCACCGTGAGAAGTACCGATAGAAATAGCAAGACTGTCGCAACCTGTTTTGGTAACGAAATCAACTACTTCTTCAGGTTTTGTATATGTATGGTGCTCTGCAACTACATCATCTTCAACTCCTGCCAATACACCAAGTTCACCTTCTACTGTTACATCAAATTGATGAGCGTATTCTACTACTTTCTTTGTCAATGCAACATTTTCATCATAAGGTAGGTGTGAACCATCGATCATTACAGAAGAGAATCCCATATCGATACATGACTTACAAGTTTCGAAAGAATCACCATGGTCAAGGTGAAGAACGATTTCAGGGCATTCGCATCCTAATTCCTTAGCATATTCTACAGCACCTTCTGCCATATAACGAAGCAAAGTCTGGTTAGCATAGTTACGGGCACCTTTAGATACTTGTAATATAACCGGAGACTTAGTTTCTACAGCAGCCTGAACAATTGCTTGTAATTGCTCCATGTTATTAAAGTTAAATGCAGGTATTGCATAGCCACCTTTAATAGCCTTTGCAAACATTTCCCGGGTGTTTACCAGCCCTAAATCTTTGTAATTAATCATGTTTGTTTAATATTAATTGTTAGTGATTCGAAATTATGGTGCAAAATTAACTATAATAGTTCGAATAAAAATCACTGAAAAAAGAATTTATCTTAATTTAGGACTATATTTGATAACTTATTACAATATAAAAAAGACTATTGTAAACTGTTTGCAATCTCAAGGTGACAAATAGTAAAAACATCTTTTACTTAACAGCAAAATTGCAAAATGCAAGTGACAACTGCTTTAACTACCGATCAGTGTGTATAATAAGCAGTTAACTAAAATATTTTTCCTCAACCATTTTCCTGTTTTAAATTAAACTATTATCTTTGCGCCACAATAGACCATTACACACTATTTGTTACCAGAATAGTAAAATGAAATAATAAATAACAATTAGTTAAAATGAAAAAAGATATTCATCCAAGCAACTATCGTCCGGTCGTATTTAAAGATATGTCTAATGGCGATGTGTTTTTGTCACGTTCTACTGTTAATACAAAAGAAACAATAGAATTTGAAGGTGAAACTTATCCATTGGTGAAGCTTGAAATTTCAAATACTTCACACCCGTTCTACACAGGTAAATCTAAACTTGTAGATACTGCAGGACGTGTTGATAAGTTCATGAGCCGTTACGGAGACCGTAGCAAGAAAAAATAATTTTGCTGTAAAAGCTATGCTTTATTAAGTATAATATAATAAAGGTAGCAACAAAATATTAAAGCCAGTTGGGAAAAACCCAGCTGGCTTTGGTGCTTTTATTAATCCTTAAAATAATCTATTATGAAGTTTTTTATTGACACAGCTAACCTTGATCAGATTAAGGAAGCCTATGAAATGGGAGTATTAGATGGTGTAACAACCAATCCTTCATTAATGGCCAAAGAAGGTATCAAGGGAAAAGAAAAACAGATGAAGCACTACATTCAGATCTGCGACATAGTAAAAGGAGATGTTAGTGCGGAAATAATTGCTACCGATTATGAAAATATGATCATTGAAGGAACAGAATTGTCCTGCCTTAACCCTCACATCGTTGTTAAAGTGCCTTGCACAGCAGATGGAATAAAAGCCATCAAATATTTTACAGAAAAAAACATTCGCACCAATTGTACATTAGTATTTTCTACAGGCCAGGCTTTGTTGGCAGCTAAAGCCGGAGCTACTTATGTTTCTCCCTTTGTAGGACGCCTGGACGACATAAGCGAAGACGGAGTAGCCCTGATTGATCAAATTGTTAAAATGTACCGAACATATGAATATAAAACACAGGTACTCGCTGCTTCTATCCGCCATACCAGACATATTATCCAATGCACGGAAGTGGGAGCGCATGTGGTTACCTGCCCTCTAAATGCAATTAAAGGATTAATTAAACACCCACTTACTGACATCGGCCTACAGAAATTTCTTGAAGATTATAAATTAATAAGTTAACAACTTCTTCTTACATTATAGATAAATGGATTACGGGCTTTCCCTGCATTGATGGGGAGAGCCTTGTTATTATATTAAATAATTTAATTTATCAATTTCTAATAATGCTGTTATCATTCTTTTAGAAAATTACTTTCATCTAAAGATCATTTTTGTGATTAAAGATTTACTTTAATAATATCATATAACAACCACATTATCAATAATATAAAATACAAATAAAAACCTGTTAATTACTTGTTTTTATCAGAAAAAAGATGTACATTTGAAATATATATAAAAATATATCTTTACTTATTTATAAGTAGCATTGGAAATATTTTATATATTTGCCCCTCTGAATTATCAAAGCATACAAAACAAAATTTATGATTTAGTTGTTTTACTATAAAATGACATCTTTATACTTCTACTTAAAGACCTTCTATTTAAAGACACTTATTTAGCTTAAAGACCTTATGTGGGTATGTTATCTCTACAGATAATATTCTTCCTGCATTCTCTTGCCCGAGAGATTAAGTGATTAGTGATAGCTTACAAAAATTAAAAAACTAGAAGTATGAAAACAGTGCTTACAAAACAAACAACTACTATGCTAGGAGCATGGATTATTTTATTTGCATCAAGCATATTTTTCACATCTTGTGAAAAAGAAGAGAATGTAGTCAACGAACAGGAAGAATACTCTACCTTTGTTATAACTGCCCGAAGTCCTCAATTAAAAGTCGTCAGGTTAACAAGTCTGGATAATGAGTTGGAGTTAGATGTGACGTATGAAGTCGCAGCGCATCTCACCGGTATTCAAGTAGAAGAATGGGAAAGAGGTTACCTTATCTTAACTGAACCAACAGATTCTACCGATTACATCAGACACGAAATCCCTGAATTGTACCAACAGAAGAATACCAAATATTATTGGATGGTTCAAAATGTAGTAATCAATAAAGAGGAATACATTGAAAATGCGATCTATTCGGAGAATAAGATATACATGCATTATACCGGAAACTCCACAAATTTATCTTTAAACCGGAATTATCCACAAACACAATTATCTTCCATTATAGCAAATACAACCGTGAAGCAATATGAAGGATTTAAGGGAGTGATTATCAATTGGTTTAGATTACATCAGAAAGGTTCATAATACATTAATTTCAATTATTTGTTTAAGGCATCCTATAGGCATTATTACAAAATAATTAAACATTTAGTTGGTTCGTATTTATAAAATAATTAAATTCGCAACTTCATAAGTACAAATTGTAGAAACAAATATTACAATACCTAAAGTTTCAAATATATAGCAACAGTGAGAAGAAAGATTACCCTGAGCTAAGAGTTAGTTCAGGGTAATTATTTTACATATACCAATTTTTCCACCTTAATTCTCAATACCTCCACCTAAGCAATCAATTGTTATAGCATATCACTTATCAAATTCACTATCTTTGCAAGAAGAGATAAATACCATATAAAAATACATTGTATGAAAAGATTAGCACAGACTCTAGGGCTTTGTCTGCTAACAGCCCTATCTGTTACTGCACAAAATTACGTATCAAAAGTATGGGTGCCCGATAATGGAAACGGTACCTACAAAAATCCAATCCTTTATGCAGATTATTCCGATCCGGATGCCTGCCGTGTAGGAGATGATTATTACATGACGTCTTCCAGTTTTAACTGCTTACCCGGTTTGCAAATCCTGCATTCTAAAGATTTGGTAAACTGGACAATTATAGGTGCTGCGGTTCCTTATGCACTCCAACCCATAGAAACTCCGGAAAGGCCTGAACATGGTAACCGTATATGGGCACCATGCATCCGCCATCACAACGGAGAGTTTTATATATTTTGGGGAGACCCCGATCAGGGAGCTTTTATGACGAAAGCCAAAGATCCTAAAGGCCCATGGAGTGAGCCGGTTTTGGTAAAAGAAGGGAAAGGTATTATTGACACCTCTCCTCTGTGGGATGATGACGGCCGTGTGTATATGGTACATGCATATGCCGGAAGCCGTGCGCAATTAAAAAGTGTTCTTGCTATTTGCGAACTAAATCCGGAAGCAACAAAAGCGATCACTCAAAGTCGCATTATTCTCGACGGACACATTAAGCACCAGACTTGTGAAGGGCCTAAATTCTATAAAAGAAATGGATACTATTATATCTTCTTCCCTGCCGGAGGGGTACCTACCGGATGGCAGGTAGTAGCACGCTCTAAAAACGTTTACGGACCTTATGAAGAAAAAACGGTTCTTGCACAGGGAAAAACTTCGGTTAACGGCCCTCATCAAGGTGCGTGGGTTGATACAACTACAGGAGAAGACTGGTTTCTTCATTTCCAGGATGTTGGTGCTTATGGACGTGTCGTTCACCTGCAACCCATGAAATGGGTAAATGACTGGCCTGTAATTGGTATTGATAAAGATGGTGATGGTTGCGGAGAGCCTGCAATGACGTATAAAAAACCAAATGTAGGAAAAACATATTCTATCTGTACACCTCAGGAAAGTGATGAATTTGATGGATATACTCTGTCACCACAATGGCAATGGCACGCAAATATCAATGAAAAATGGGCTTACTATGCCGGAGACCAAGGTTTTGCTCGTCTATACTCCTACCCTGTTGTAAAAGATTATAAGAATCTTTGGGATGTAGCAAACCTGCTTTTACAGAAAACACCTGCCGACAACTTTAGTGCAAGTATGAAACTAACTTTCACTCCAACTCAAAAATATAAAGGTGAACGTACCGGACTCGTAGTAATGGGAATGGACTATGCAGGGTTGATTCTTGAAAATACAGAGAATGGCGTTACGCTTTCGCAAATAGAATGTAAAAGTGCAGATAAGGGAAAACCGGAACAGGTAAATGCATCTGTTACATTGAATGATCCGACCATTTACTTAAAAGTACAATTCCGTGATACCGGCAAAAAGGTTAAGGCAAGCGAAGGAGGATCAGACATGATCGTAATGTGTGAATTCAGTTACAGTCTTGACGGAAAGAGGTATACTAAAATGGGAGAAGCTTTTCAAGCTCGTGAAGGTAAATGGATAGGTGCCAAAGTCGGAACATTCTGCACACGCCCGCCAATTGTAACCAATGATGGAGGCTGGACGGATGTAAACTGGTTCAGAATAGAAAAATAAGAGCAATATTACGGGGTTGTACAAAAAAGTATTATTCACCACAGATTACACAGATTAACGCAGATTATTTCATATTTATTATGCTGATAATGATTCGAATAATTTGAATCGATCTGTATTAATCTGTGTAATCTGTGGTGAATTTACGTCATTGATGAACTTTCAGGACACTCCCATAGCAAATTCACAATCAGAGTTTGCAAACTTTATCCGGCTTTATTATATCATAAACAATAACAAGGACAAGGATTGCGGTAACAATAATATTAATCATAAGAAGGTTTATCCGGGAAGAGAAGGGTATTAATAGTAATAAGAGCGATACCCCTATAATATGGGATACGGGAATAATATGACATGCCAACCACTTATAAACGCTATTGGCAACCAGGTATATAGCCGGACCTATTATTAACACAAAGACAGACTCACTTGCTATCTTTTCATGTGGATGCAATATAATGAGTTCATCTCCTACAGCACTTATTATAATAGCTCCCACTAACACTACATGTACTGCATTATATTCAAGCGCCAGCCATCCCGGGTCATTTACTTTTCTTATTTTCGCACTCCCGGCTTCGCTACTTACATCAAAATAAATCCACCACATGGCCATACTACCGGTAAATAATATGATAGTTGAGAGGATAACAGACGAATCCCAGGCTTCCAGTTCACTTAAAGAAGAACCCGTCATTAACACAATCTCTCCAAAAGCAATAATTACAAAAAGCTGGCATCGCTCTACCAGATGGTGTCCTTCTATTGTCCATTCCGTTTTGCTATCCGAACGTCCCAGAAAAGGTAGTGCAAAGCCGAACATAGGAGAAGTGTAATCGCATATAACAGCTATGAGCCATAATATAATTCTGACACTCCCTTCAAAAAACAGTCCTCCTATCCAAAATAAACCGGAAATGCAGAACCATCCTAAAATTCGTTTAAAATTTGCTGAGAGTTGATGTTTATTTCCAATGATAAGCAGTATTACCAACGTTCGTCCTACCTGGATCAACACATAGCAAGATGCAAAGATCATACCACGATCTCCAAATGCATAGGGAATGGAAGACAACATAAGCAGTCCGGCAAGCATAATAACAAAAAGTAATAAACGGATTCTTTTAGATTCCGGATCAAACCAATTAGTAACCCATACGGTATGCTGCCATATCATCCAGACAGCAAACCAAAGAATCGTTTCCTGAATTACACCTATCCATGTAAGATTATGTAATAAATAATGTGATAATTGCATTACAGCAAATACATAAATCACATCAAAAAGTAATTCGGAGAATGACACTATAGCTATATCATTATCTCTCTTTCGAAGTAACTGATTAGTAAGTCGGGCCATATGATTATACTTTTAATAAGGAGTCATTAAAAAACAACTGAAACCTAAAAGTTTTGTTCTATAAATCCGGAAGAAATATTTTATAAGTAAGGAGAAATCTAATTAATCTGGCAGAATTGGAGAGGTTATATTTTATAGTTACTAAATAGTGCAGTAAATCACTTAGACATAAATATATAATATACTTATTTAAAATAATTACAAAAATATATTTTACCGGTTATTCCTTTGTTACTTATATCTGTTTATATGAAGATATAGAATAGTCTTTTTACGTAACTAATAACTCCTATTTACAGGTTATTAGTGAATATAATTGCAATTATTCGACCGGGTTGAAGGTATAAATATCCGATTCTCTAAGGTACTTGATAAGATACATACAAGGGCTACATCAGGCAATATTTGTTATGTAACCGTGCTAATACCCCTGATATACTGACATAGCTACCTGTGAGATGCTCTAGTGTCGCCGTTCACTAGTGCAGGTGACGAACGCCACTTGCTCACATAACTACCTGTGAGATGCTCTGTTGGCATTGACCACTAGAGCACGTGACGGGCGTCACTTGCTGAGGTCACTACCTGTTATGTGGGCACGTCCCTGTTGAGAGGTAAACATGTGAATATATCAAGAAAAAAAAGGATAGGATTGTAGTATTTATAGCAGATACATATTTTTATTCCTGAATCTTCTCTCTTTTATGTATACATAAACATACAGGATTGAATGCGCATAATTCATTTATTTAAATGAAAGTATAAAGGTAGTTATCGTTTTAAGAAATTTGGAGTATTAATCACAAGACCTGATATCGGATTTTAGCTCTATTCTATTTCATAATAACTCTTCTTACTCCATTTTTTCTCCTGATTGGCTTTTATTTATCTAAATATCTATCGAAATGACAGTCTAAAGATGAAGGCTATTTTATCTCTTTGAAGAATAATATCCTTGTTTTATTCTATATTCAATAAGAACTTGAGTGGTTGGAGAAAATTTATTTATTATTCACTTTTTATTTACTTATTTGGAGAGTTATTTCTAAAAATAGTACGTCAATTTATATATAACCCGAAGAAGGGATATACAAAAAGATGTCTGTCATTGCGGAATTAATCCGTAATCTGTTGTTCTATAGTTTGCAGGGGGGAGATCCCGGGTCAGGCCCGGGATGACAGCTATATGCTTTTTGTACACTATCTTAAACAAAATAGCCCAGGAAAGAAGACTATTTCTTCATTTCTACAATCTTCGTGGGAGCCATTTCATTGTTTCTATATTCTACCTGTTTCACCACATTTTCTGCAAGTTTTTTAAAGGCTTGTCCTGTTATCGTTTCTTCATTAAGAGCAACAGGAGTACCTTTATCGCCACCTTCACAAATACTCTGAACAATGGGTATCTGGCCCAGTAAAGGAACATTCATCTCTTCTGCCAGTTGTTTTGCTCCTTCTTTTCCAAATATATAATATTTGTTCTCAGGAAGTTCGGCAGGAGTAAACCATGCCATATTTTCGACAAGGCCCAGGATAGGGACATTTACTTTTTCATTCGTAAACATATTGATTCCTTTACGGGCATCAGCAAGTGCAACAGCCTGAGGAGTGCTCACTACGATTGCTCCGGTTACAGCCAGAGTTTGCACAATAGTAAGATGTATATCACTGGTACCGGGTGGAAGATCGATCAGGAAGTAATCGAGTTCGCCCCAATTAGCATCTCCAATCAATTGTTTCAGGGCATTACTTGCCATACCTCCACGCCATAGGGTAGCCTGATCGGGGTCTACAAAAAAGCCGATGGACAAGAGTCTGACTCCATATTTTTCTACCGGGATTATTAAATCCCTGCCGTCTATCCTTTCTGCATAAGGACGTGCATCTTCGATCTGGAACATTTTGGGCATGGAAGGGCCGAAAATATCCGCATCCAGAAGCCCGACTTTATATCCTTGATTTGCTAATGACACGGCCAGATTTGCGGCTACAGTAGATTTACCTACACCTCCTTTACCGGAAGATACAGCTATTATATTTTTTACTTGAGGCAGAAGTTTATCTGGAGCAGGCCTCTCTGCCTGAATGGTTTTTACTTGTATATTTCCCTTTATATCAACTTCCTCACCAACATAGGTGAGAATAGCTGCCTCCGCTGCTTTCACTACCGATTTGATGAAAGGGTCTGTAGGTCTGTCGAATATAAGAGAGAAGGTTACTTTATTACCTTCTATGCGGATATCATCTTCCACCATACCGGCTTCTACCAGATTTTTACTGGTTCCCGGATAGCGCACTGTTGCTAGTGCATCTAAAATTAGTTTGGGATATATTGTCATTTCAAATGATGAATTTAAGTTAGTAAAAGTCTGTTTACCAAATACTAAGATATTAGTATAACACAGATAATATATGTATTGTTATTATTTGCCTGATTGCAAACCACTACGCTTACTGCGGTTGTAACTGCGATATGGGTCTAGCTCTATCTCTTGTTCGGGCTCTTCCAATACACTGTCCTGAGGAAGAAGAAATTTTATATATTTGATATTTAATCCTCTATCCAGCCATTGTTGCTCATAATAAGTACGGATACTTAATATATTGTCAACCAGATTGGAATGATAAAGATCTTCTGTGATAAACCCGACAGGAAATTTATTCTTTTTGACCATATATTTTGTATAGGTGAACATAAAGTTGCTATCGGTTTTTAGATGTACCAATCCTTCCTGCTTTAAAAACTTCCTGTAACGATTCATGAAATAGGTAGAGGTAAGTCTTTTAGTTACTTTTTTCATTTGAGGGTCAGGAAAGGTTAACCAAATCTCGTCTACTTCGCCTTCTGAGAAGAAACGGTCGATGATCTCAATATTGGTACGTAAAAAAGCAACATTGGTCAATCCCTCATTTAATGAATCAGTTGCACCACTCCACATACGTGAGCCTTTTATGTCAACTCCAATAAAGTTTTTATCGGTAGACATCCGTGCGAGACCGACCGTATATTCCCCGCGTCCACATCCTAGTTCAAGCACTATCGGGTTGTTGTTATTAAAAAACTTCTGCTTCCAATTACCTTTCATCTCAAAAGGTACATTTTCAACTACAGAATAAGGATATTCAAACACGTGCGGATAACTCCGCATATCAGCAAACTTCTGAAGTTTATTCTTTCCCATTAGTTAAGTATAGTCCTTTATATAAATAAAGAGTGAAAAGCTGATCAGACATTTTGCTTCTGACTTTGGCTTTCCACTCTTTTTATTAGTTAATTATAATTATTCCAGAATAGTAATCCAACCATATTTATCAGGTTCATCACCATACTGGATAGCTCTCAATTTATTATATAATTTAGTGCAAACAGGGCCTGCCTCTCCATTTTTAGCGAAAACGTAAGATTTGTTTTCATCCAGATCGTCTACTCTTTCTACAGGACTGATCACGGCAGCAGTACCACAGGCTCCGGCTTCTTCGAAGGTCTCCAACTCTTCTACGGGTACAGGACGTTGCTCAACTTTCATCCCAATTTCTTCTGCCAGTTTCATCAAACTTTTATTAGTTATCGAAGGAAGGATAGAGGCAGATTTCGGAGTTATATACGTATTGTTTTTAATACCAAAGAAATTGGCAGGGCCGCACTCATCCAAATATTTCTTTTCTTTTGCATCCAGAAATAATACAGCAGAATAGCCTAAACTGTGTGCTTTTTCTCCCGATAACAAACTTGCAGCGTAGTTTCCTCCTATTTTATAAGTACCTGTACCCAGTGGGGCCACACGGTCATATTGCCTTAAGATAGCATAGGGTGAAGGTTTGAAACCTGTTTTGAAATAAGGTCCTACAGGAGTTACAAATACCAGGAACATATATTCAGTTGCCGGACTGACGCCTACCTTTGGAGTGGTACCAATCAGTAAGGGACGTATATATAAGGATGCTCCACTTTCATAAGGAGGAACAAAATCTTTATTGAGTTCTACTACTTTTAAGATTGCTTCTTCAAACTTTTCTACAGGAAGTTCTGCCATGCAGATTCCATCACAGGAAGATTTCAGACGCTCTGCATTGTCCCTCATACGGAAAATACGAATCTTTCCATCTTTTCCCCTGAATGCTTTTAGCCCTTCAAAGGCTTCCTGGCCATAGTGTAAACAAGTGGCAGCCATATGGATATTGATGATATCGCTGCTACATACTTCCATTTCTCCCCATTTGCCGTTACGATAGTTGTACCGGACGTTGTAATCTGTCGGCATATACCCGAAAGATAAGCTTGACCAATCTATTTCTTTCATCTTGATGTGAGATATTTATTAGATGATTATTGAAAAACAAAAGTAAACTTTATATTTCATATTTCCATTTAAAGGGGAAGAAATATTTGTGGGATAACTTCACTCCTTCTCATTCTGATCAAGGATTTTCTGTATTTCCTCATCAGCTTTATAAAGTTTGTCTTTACAGAATTTTATCAATACCTGGGCTTCTTTGAGTTTATCACCCAGCTGGTCGATATCCAGTTCATTATTCTCTATCTGAGAGACAATTTGCTCAAGTTTATGCATTGCCTCTTTGTATGTCTGTTTCTTTACTGCCATTTCTATATTCCGGTATTAAAACATTCTACTTTACTTCACTCACTACTTCACCTTTCCAGAAGCGCGTAACAAGCTCATCGCCTGTATTTAACCCGCTTGCTTGCGTTACAGCTTTTCCGTCTTTTAATGTGATACTGTATCCTCTTTTAAGAATCTGTTCGGGAGATGCCATCTTTACATGTTGTTGTAATAACTCCAAACGATGATTTTCTCTTATCAGCCGGTTTATTACAGATGTTTTCAGGAGTTCTTGTAAGGCTGATAAATGATATTGTTCGTGCAACTTCTTCATATTCACAAGAACCGGCAGCTTTTCGGCCAGATTTTGTAACCGTGTCTTTTCTGCATTCATCCGGGATGAAACGGAAGAAGCGATAAAAGAGGCATAACCTTCAAGTGTTTCGGCTGTTATACGAAGATGATTTATAAGGAATTCAGCGGCTGCCGTTGGGGTTTTCACACGTGTATGAGCTACCGAATCTATTACTGTATCATCCCGTTCATGCCCTATCCCTGTAATAACAGGCAATGGGAACTGAGCACAATTGGCTGCCAACATATAGGTATCAAATCCCGATAAGTCGGAAGTAGCACCCCCTCCGCGAATGATTACAACTGCATCCCAATTATCTCTTTCGGCATATATTTTGTCTAAAGCATCAATAATGGTAAGTTCTACCTTCTCCCCCTGCATGATAGCCGGAAAAAGACGGGTATGGAAATAAAACCCGTACGGATTACTCTTCAACTGATCGGAGAAATCACCGTATCCGGCTGCAGTAGAAGAGGAAATAACTGCTATACGTTGGGGCAGCAAAGGAAATTCAAGTTCTTTATTCAGGGTCAGAACTCCTTCTTCTTCCAGTTGTTGGAGGATCTCCCGCCTACGGCGGGCCATATCACCCAGTGTGTAAGTGGGATCTATATCTGTAACTATAAGGCTATAGCCGTATAGTTCGTGGAATTCTATCATTACTTTCACCAGCACTTTTATTCCGGATACAAAAGACTGTCCGGTTTCCTCCTCAAAATACGGCCGTAACATACGGTAAACGTTCGACCATATAGCTCCTCTTGCTTTAGCTAAAAGATTATTATTACGCGGGTCTTTCTGGATAAATTCCAGATAGCAATGTCCTGTGGCGTTTGTCCGGACATCACTAAGTTCCGCATGTATCCAATATTCATCGGGCATACACCCCCGGATACTCTGCTTTACAAGGCTATTTAATTCGTATAATGATAGTGCGTCCATCGGCTATATTACCTTACCCCCAATGTACTTTGATAAGCTTTCCAGACATCAGGTATACCATATCCATACACATTATCCGGATATCCTGCCCTGTCGCCGGAACTTCTGACGAGTTCTATAACCTCTTTTGAAGTTAACTGAGGACATGCCTGCCAGAGACAAGCAACCAGTCCACACATAGTAGGAGCAGAGAAAGATGTTCCATTGGCACGGGATATCTCTCCTCTTGTACCAATTACCACAGAGCGTTCGCCAATAGCGGCCACATCCGGTTTTATTCGGTTGTCTGCCGTATTTCCTACGGAAGAGAAAACTGTATTTACCAAGTTAGAATCTATTGCTGCAACTGTGATTACATTGCATGCATCGGCAGGAGGAGTTATTTTCTTCCATGATCTTCTGCCTTCGTTTCCGGCGCTACAAACTAATATCATTCCTTTATCTGCAACCATACCTGCCGAACGGGATATCAAAGCATATTTACCATCCAGGTTTCTGTATTCATAATCCTTACTGCTATCATCAAAAGTACGATATCCTAAAGAGGTATTAATGACATCTGCTCCAACGCTATCTGCAAATTCAACAGCGGCGGCCCAATAATCTTGTTCAACCAAATGCTCCGTGTCAGCATCTTCGCTACGAAGAAGCCAGTAAGAAGCTTCGGGAGCAGTACCAACCATAATATTAGGACAGTTGGTACCCATACATGCAAGTACCATGAGACCATGATTATTCTCTTCATAAATATCCGAACGTGGATTTACAAAATCACGTGTACCCAGAATCTTTGTATTCTCGAAAGCTTTGATAGCGTCTACATTATAATAACCTGCATCTATCACTGCAATAGTCATTCCCTGACCCCGGAAACCGGCGCTATGTAAACTGTCACCTTTATGGATCGCTATCTGGTGATGGGCAAGACCGTAATAATCATCTCCTGCAACGAGGTTATTGGTTACTTCACTTCTGCGTTCTTTATTGCGGGGCGGAATTGAGTCGGGAGAAAACCAGACTTTTTCTGTATCCTTCACATAAGGCAGAGAAGCAATTTTATCTATTAATGTAGTATCAGAACATTGTACTGTTACCGTGTTATTCCACTTTCCTGTTACTAATATTTCTACACCTTTATTTCTTATTCCATCAATATAGCTTTTACATACTGGTAAATCAGTAGAGTCGACACGCAAACCTTGTTTTGCCCGCCTGTCTAAGGCTTTTCTTGAAAGAAATTCTTCCGGCTTATTCAAAGAATAAGGAGTCGGGGTTTTATCTGTCAGACTTATACGATATTTATAAGTACGCTGTGCTGCTAAAGGCAGTACAAACACCATAAATGTTAAAGCAATAATGGTTATTTTTTTATTCATATTATTATGTTGTTAATTTGTTCTATAGTTATCATCATTTTCAGTGTCATCGCATTGTCATTGCCGACCTGATCGGCAATCCCCCTCCTAAAAAACATTCCTACAAAGTTATTAGTTCTGAATCAAATAACGTATCTGCCAAGTCTTTTCTTTCAGGATTTACCTTATTAATTCATCTTTCCAAACTCTTTTCCAGCCTTTTATTTGTTTCTCACGGGCTATAGCATCGTTTATATCTACATATTCTTCAAAATAAACTAACTTATCACAGTTGTATTTATAGGTAAAGCCATGTTTTAATATACCTTCTTTATGCTCATTTATACGACGATATAAGTCATTGGTTACTCCGGTGTAGAGTACGTTTCCATGTTCGTTGGCCATCATGTAGACCCAGTATTGATGTATCTTAGCCATTATTATTCATAATTTCAATTAAAATGGGGGGATTGCCGATCGGGTCGGCAATGACATAGAGAAATCATATATTCCCCCATTCGATTCCTAATGGTACCGCTTGCGAAAGTCGGTAATGACATAAACGAATCAAACATACATTCCAATCCCTCTTTGAGAAGCTATTACCGCACCACCAACCACCCTTTTTCCTTCATAAAAAACGGCAGATTGTCCCGGAGCTATAGCAGAAGCCTCTTCATGAAAATGCACTAATATACGACCATCATTCAAAGAACGTACATCACACGGAATAGGTTTACTTCGATACCGTATCCGGACAGATAAATTATCTATCCCGAAAAACTCATCAGGATTTACAAACTGACAAGATTCTATTATCATATATTCTGTTGTAAGTTCAGAGGCATCACCCAGCATCACTGTGTTTTTATCCGGGTTTATTTTCAGCACATAGGCCGGATGACCTAATGCTATCTCCAAACCTTTACGTTGCCCAACAGTATAAAAAGGATATCCTTTATGTTCTCCCAACTTCACTCCTGCCGAATTTACAAACATTCCTTTGCCTACAATAGAGTCAATACCGGGAATCTGTTCACGGAGAAATTCACGATAATCACCTTCAATAAAACAGACCTCCATGCTTTCACCTTCTTTGGATTTTGCTTCGAAACCTTTCTCTTTCAGGTAATCCCGTACTTGTAACTTGGTATATTTTCCCAAAGGAAATATGCAGCGACGGAGAACATCCTGTCCCAGCCTCCAAAGAAAATAAGATTGGTCTTTCTTGTTATCTTCCCCAACGATTATGTAAATGCTGCCTTCTCTCTCTTCTAATTGAGAATAATGTCCGGTTGCTATATAAGCACAATCCAGTTTATCAGCCCACTCTGTTAATACACGAAATTTAAACAGGGGGTTGCACATTACACACGGATTAGGAGTACGCCCGCTCATATATTCCTCTATAAAGTCTTTAACAACTATTTTTTTAAAAGGAATACGCTCGTCTGCTATGTGGTGCTCTATATTCAATCTATCCGCAAGTGTCTGTGCCTCTACTATATAATCGGGTAAATCCTGTTGGGGCGATGAGAATTTTGAAGGAGAATCCCACGTTCTCATCGTAACTCCAATTACTTCATATCCTTGTTCCTGCAGCATGATACAAGAAGCAGAACTATCTATTCCGCCACTCATTCCCACTAATACTCGTTTCTTATCCATGCCGGGGGTATATTTTCTTCATTCATATCCATGCAAAGATACGAACATAAGAGAAAATATGAATACGATAGACCGCATAACTTAATGTAAAAGATTTTAAGAAACTGTGTCCCAATATATGTGAAAGAAAAACCGAGAAAGATTCTTTAATCTTTCAAAAAGACGTAACTTTGCACAATTTTCTTTGTTAACCTTGTAACAACATAAAAATTCAACTGTATTAATATGGTAAAACAAGGAACTCCTACCGAACTGGGTACCGAAAACATAGGGAAACTTTTAATGCAATATGCAATCCCGGCCATCATTGCAATGACAGCTTCTTCACTTTATAACATGATCGACAGTATATTCATTGGTCATGGAGTGGGTACGCTTGCGATATCCGGATTGGCACTTACATTTCCGTTAATGAATCTGGCAGCTGCATTCGGCTCACTGGTCGGAGCAGGTGCTGCTACACTTATATCTGTAAGGCTGGGACAAAAAGATTATGATACTTCCCAACGGATATTAGGAAATGTAGTTTTATTAAATCTTATTATTGGTATAGCATTTACAGTTATAACCCTTATCTTTCTTGACCCCATACTCTATTTCTTCGGAGCAAGTGAGGATACGATAGGTTATGCACGGGATTATATGAAAATCATCCTGCTTGGTAATGTTATTACGCATCTTTATTTAGGATTAAATTCTGTATTGCGTTCATCCGGGCATCCTAAAAAAGCGATGGCAGCTACTATTGCCACAGTATTAATAAATACAGCACTTGACCCTTTGTTTATCTATGGCTTCGGATGGGGAATAAGAGGAGCAGCTATTGCTACCATACTTGCACAGATTATTGCATTGGTGTGGCTCATATATCTATTTACCAATAAGAACGAATTAATCCACTTTCATAAAGGGATATTTAGGCTTAAGAAAAAGATTGTATTTGACTCTCTGGCAATCGGGATGTCGCCTTTCCTTATGAACCTGGCCTCTACCTTTGTAGTGATACTTATTAATCTGGGCTTAAAGAAGCATGGAGGTGACATTGCTATCGGTGCTTACGGTATCGTTAACCGGATTGTGTTTTTATTCTTAATGATAGTAATGGGTATCAACCAGGGAATGCAGCCTATTGCGGGATACAATTTCGGAGCAAAACTATATCCGCGTGTTACAAAGGTATTAAAACTTACTATCTATTTTGCAACTATAGTTACTACAGTCGGTTTTATCATCGGAGAGTTTTTACCTGAATATGCTGTTGCACTTTTCACTTCGGATGAAGAACTTATCAGGTTGGCTTCTGAAGGTTTGCGTATTGTAGTTATCTTTTTCCCTATAGTGGGATTCCAGATGGTAACATCTAATTTCTTTCAAAGTATCGGAATGGCCAGTAAAGCTATCTTTTTATCGTTAACGCGCCAGATATTATTCCTTATTCCTTGTCTTATAATTCTACCACGTTTTTTTGGAAGTGACGGAGTTTGGTATAGTATGCCGATAGCAGATTTTGTAGCTTGCATTGTTGCAGCATTTATGCTCATACATCAGTTTAAAAAGTTTCGAACTCAAGAAATAGAAACGATTTAAAATAATTGTTATATTTGTAAGAAGTGTAAGAAAAACCTATAGATATGAACGAGAAATATGTAATCAATATTGGACGTGAGCTGGGTAGCGGTGGAAAAGAAATAGGTGAAAAGCTGGCAAAAGAACTGGGAATTTCTTTTTATGATAAGGAATTACTACAGATAGCTTCTCAGGAAAGCGGTCTTTGCACCGAAGTTTTTGAAAAGGCAGACGAAGAGGCTTCACAAGGTAAAATAGGTGGACTTTTTAGTATACGCTTCCCTTTTATTAATGAAGGAGCATTATCATATACCAACAACTTTTTAAGTAATGATGCGCTTTTTAAGATACAAAGTGATGTGATCCGTCAATTGGCAGATGAAAAATCCTGCTTATTTGTAGGACGCTGCGCCGATTATATTTTAAGGAATAATCCTCGTTGCGTGAACGTATTTGTGGCTTCCTGTATGGAAAACAGGATAGAAAGGGTGAAGAATACCTTTCATGTATCCGGTGAAAAAGCAGAAGAGCTAATCGAAAAGACCGATAAACGAAGAGCAGCTTATTACAACTATTACAGTTACAAGACTTGGGGAAGTGCTGCTTCTTATCATTTGTGTATTGATTCTTCTATTCTGGGAATTGATGGTACAATTGAGTTTATTAAAATGTTTACTGTAAAGAAGTTGAATTTGACAATATAAATAATATAAGCATCGATAAAACAAAAAGGCCGATAAGAAGAGGAGTTCTTATCGGCCTTTTTGTTTTATAATATCTTTAGTCTCATTTGGCTAATTCATTTATCACATCTATAATTTTCTGCCCGGCTTCTTCGGCGGCTGCCATCGTAGAAGCTTCGGAGTATATACGGATAATAGGCTCGGTATTACTTTTACGCAAATGTACCCATTTATCCGGGAAGTCTATTTTTACTCCATCGATATCGTTGATCTGTTCATCTTTATATATCTCTTTCACTTTAGCTAAAATAGCATTTACATCCGTATCGGGAGTTAAATCCACTTTGTTTTTTGCTATGAAATAAGGAGGATATGTTGCTCTCAGTTCTGTCATCTTTTTTCCTTCATGTGCCAGATGACTGAGGAATAAAGCAATACCTACAAGGGCATCACGGCCGTAATGGCTTTCAGGATAGATAACCCCTCCATTACCTTCACCACCAATTACAGCATTGGTTTCTTTCATTTTTGCAACGACATTTACTTCACCTACAGCGGAGGCATTATATTCCTGTCCGTGCTTTTGTGTAACATCACGTAATGCTCGTGTAGAGCTAAGATTTGAAACCGTATTACCCGGAGTGTGTTTAAGAACATAATCTGCGATACTTACTAATGTATATTCTTCTCCATACATGGTACCATCTTCATTGATCATAGCAAGACGATCTACATCAGGGTCTACCACAAAAGCTACATCAGCTTTGCCACTTTTCATTAAGTTCATTATATCACCCAAGTTCTTTTCCAAAGGTTCGGGATCATGTTGGAAATTACCGGTAGGTTCACAATAAAGCTTTTCAATATGATTAACTCCTAATTGCTTTAACAACTCAGGAAGTATAATACCACCTACAGAATTAACACAATCTATAGCTACACGGAAATTAGCTTTTTTGATAGCTTCAACGTCTACTAATTTTAAAGCAAGAACACTATCAATATGTTTTTGATTGTATGTATCATCTTCACGATAAGAACCTATGTGGTCTACATCAGCATATATAAATTCCTCAGCTTCAGCAATCCGAAGTATTTCATTGCCTTCTTCTGCATTCAGGAATTCGCCTTTCTCATTAAGCAGTTTTAGTGCATTCCATTGTTTGGGGTTATGGCTTGCAGTAAGTATAATTCCGCCACATGCACCTTCCATTGTCACAGCTAATTCGGTAGTAGGGGTAGATGCCAAGCCTATATTTACAACATCAAATCCCATTCCCATGAGTGTACCACATACTACGTTATTAACCATTTCACCTGAAATACGGGCATCACGGCCAACAACTATTTTATTACTCTTTATTTTACATGTTTTTCGCATCAGGGTAGCATAAGCGGAGGTAAACTTTACAATGTCTAAAGGATTTAACCCTTCTCCAACATGTCCGCCTATAGTTCCACGGATACCGGAAATAGATTTAATAAGTGTCATATGTTAGATTTTATCGTTTATTTGGTTAGAGGTTATCTTGAGAGTTGGTAGGTTAGTTCGTAAAAATAAGGAATAAAATATTGTTGGGCAACAGCATGTCCTTGATTAAAAGGAACTATTAATTTTACCCGTGCTAACTTGGATGTATTACGACTTAGTTTTATATAATCCAGGGGAACAAGCCAACCTTGAGGAGGAGTAGGAATCCCAGTAGATGATGAATAATAAGCCTGGACAAAAGCTCCCCAATTCCCATCTTCAGAAATAAAAGTAGCCGAAGTTGAAGAGGTCGTTTTCTGATATCTAATTTCGTCTACATTAGGATATAAAAAACTATTAAGAGAAACTGTATCATCAAGAAGAGGAATTTGTTCAAATCTAATTAATATTTGATCTCCATTTTCAGCTTTCTTTCCTTCTCCTTTATCAATAATCTGCATGTATATACCATTATTAAATCTTACATATTGATTCTTAGAAAGATCAGTAATGCTATCTATTAGAAAATCATTCTGTGAAATTACATTTATATTTTTTTCATCGAGAAACCTATCTATAGCATTCTTCTCATCCTCCAATCTTTCCGCATAAGTTTTATACTTTTTACTACAACTTTGAAAAGCTACACCTGCCACCAACAAAAGGAAGAATAATAAATTTATTTTTTTCATATCAAAGCTTATATTTTCGGGCAAAATTAACGATTCAACCCATATTATCACAATCTTTACTAAGCAATTATACTAAAATAACTATTTTTTTGCAGTAAGGAGATTTTTATACTTGATCAGTGCTTTCTCAAAAAGATCAATAGCCTCTTCCATCGTTCCTGTAAATTCTCCTCCGGAAGCATTCAAGTGGCCCCCTCCATTAAAATATTCTGAAGCAACTTTGTTTGTAGGAAAATCTCCGGTAGAACGGAGAGATATTTTTATCATATTCTTTTCAGCGTCTTCCCGAAAGAAAACAGAAAAACAAATGTCTTTAATAGAAAGCGGAATATTCACAAATCCTTCAGAATCACCTTTGACAAAATCAAATTCAGCCTGTTCTTTTTCTGTGAGAAATATCAAAGCTGCATTAAATTCTTTATATACTTTCAACTTTGAATAAAGTACATATCCCATCAAGCGCATACGACATTCGGAATAAGTGTTATATACCTTTCGGTAAATTTCATCTTTATCAATTCCTTTTGTCAGCAATTCACTAATAATAAAATAGATTTCCGGACTATTTGAATTATAAGTAAATCCTCCCATATCCGTCATCATTCCTGTATAAATACACTCTGCACATTTTTTATTTATATCCTCAAAATACCCCATTTGGCAAATCAGACGGAAAACAATTTCTGAGGTTGATGATATTTCGGGATGGGATATCGTAATATTGCAGAAATCATCCGGGAATGGATGATGATCTACTAATATTTTTCTTCCTTTTGCAGCAGCAACAGGAACTGCTAATTCCTCAATCCTTTTTAGTGTATTAAAATCCAGACAACAAATAATATCAGCTTCAGTTATTAATTTATCGGCAAACTCTGCATATTTATCGTAAAGCAAAATATCTTTAGCACCCGGCATCCACCTGAGAAAGTCAGGAAATGCATTCGGAACAATGATATTTACATTCTTATCTTGTGTTTCGAAAAAATGTAAAAGCCCCAGGGAAGATCCCAAAGCATCGCCATCGGGAGCTACGTGGGTAACAATTACAATATTGTCTGCTCTCTCAAACCATTTAGTAAAACGATCTATATTTGTTTGTTTAATAATCTTTGTCAACATGCCTTATATTTTAAGTATGCAAAAATACGAATAATTTCCCAGTGAAATAGCTAATATGCAGTTAATTAAACTTGATTATTTAGTCGAAATATGAATGCACAAAGGTTTATCCTGGAGTCTATGACAAATAATACCATATTCTTTACATTCACTTTCTAATTCATCTTTTCTATATTTATTTAATGACGAATCAAGTACAACTTCATTAACCCTAAATAGATGTCCAATCTCTTTCAAATTACCTTTATATCCTTTACATATATACAGATAATCTATTTTTAAGGAAAATTCGTTCTCTTTGTTCTCCCAATAATCATCCTTTAACATACAAACCGTTTTTCCATAAAAATGAATAATATCCATATAAGAAGGAATCTCCTGATTGTTTTTCAAATTATGGTTTGACACCCCAAAGTTCAATTCCTTATCACCTGATATAAAATCAATTTTAGGACCGAAAGAATCGGTATAAAAAAGAATAGAAGGTTTATTATCTACTAGCAGAACCTTACTTGAATAAGAAAAAGAAATAATTAATATAAAAAACAGGCTGGCCCATATTAAAGTACGTTTTTTAATGAAAGAATGTAAGATAAATGTGATAAGTAAAAGATAGAATATACAAACATCAATAAGATTCCAATTTATATTTTGTATGGATGAATAAGGAAGTTTACCTGCAAAATTCACTATTTCATTCGAAGCAGTAATAAAAAGCTTCAATACATAAATAAAATATTCCTGTACAAACGGGCATATAAACAAGACCCATACTACTACAGCAAGATACAATATCCAGGAAACCAACATGACAACCACTATATTGGTAAAAAGGAAATAGACCGGAAAGGAAGAAAAATAGTAAATAATTAAAGGAGCTGTGCCCAATTGAGCAGCAATAGTAACAGTAGTAGTTCCCCATAGATATTTTAATATGTATCCTTTAGGTGAAACCTGTTTATACAACCAGGGCTGAATTATCACAATGGAGGCAACTGCAATAAATGAAAGCTGAAAACCAACATCATATAAATAAAACGGATTGTATAATAGCATCATAAGAGCAGCAAAAGCAAGTGTATTTAAAGTGATAGGTTTAGCGCCCATAATTCCTGAAACAGCTATTAATGTAAACATAATTGCAGAGCGGACTACTGAAGCAGACAAGCCTGAAACAAAGGCAAATGCCCATAAACATACTATAATGATGAGTATACGTAAAAAACGGGAAGACCGACTTTGTCCCAGCATTTTTAACAAACCGCCAAGCAGGATAAACAATAAACCGATATGGAGCCCTGATAAAGCTAAAACATGGCTTACACCCGCTACCGAATAAGCCTCTTTGATTTCTTCGCTTAAATCTTCTTTATAACCTAAAGTCAGGGCAGATAATATAGCAAGGTTATCTCCTTCAAATCCCCATTTTACATAATAACTTAATAGCTTAGAACGAAGATTCAGAGCTTGTTGTTTTATATTTATAACAGATTCATTATCAATTATGTACCAGTTTTGTGAATAGACGATACCGGTTCCGCTAATTCCTTTACGCTTAAGATATTTTGCATAATCAAACTTTTGTGCATCCTTTTTATTTTCAGGTAATGTGATGTTGGTATATATTAGCAAGCGATCCCCCTGACTTAGTTTTCTGCTTAATGAATCTTTCATCACATATATCAGTGCATTTTTGGAAATACGTTCTTTGTCATTTTGTGTTAAAAGCAAATCTACCTTAGCAGGACAGAGGTATGTTTTTGCTTTTTCCTGAGGCTTGTCCGTTATAGTAATCAGATACTCTCTTTTTCCGTCGGGCCAATGGAAATCAACAGACGAAAGATGATAGGAAGTAATTGCTATCCCTAATAAAAATAACAAGCAAAAAGCACCTATCCCAAATAACCAGCGTTGAGAATAATCACTTTTTGAATAAGAATAGCTTAATAAGACAAGGGGGAGAACAAAAAGACCTAACATAAATAGATTACCTCTAAATAAGTCAGGATATAAATTGCAAAACGAAATTCCCAGAATTAAGGGAAACAATAACCGTAAAAAAGGATATTTATATAGATGCTTCGGAAGCGACTTCAAACTCCTACAAAGATTTTAAAAGATGAATCATTCTTTTAGGGTCAGAATCGGAAAAGATGGTGCTTCCGGATACAAGAATATCCGCACCAGCTTCCAGCAATTGGGGTCCGGTATTCAAATCGACTCCACCATCAACTTCTATTAAAGCGTTTGATCCTGTTTCATTAATGAGTTGTTTTAATTCGTTTATCTTATTCAAACTTTGCTTAATGAATTTTTGCCCGCCAAAGCCGGGATTCACACTCATTACCAACACCATATCTACATCACGAATAACATCTTTCAACATGGCTACAGGAGTAGAAGGATTTATAGTTACTCCTGCCTGCATTCCCGCTTCTTTTATTTCCTGAACAACGCGATGAAGATGTATACACGCCTCGTAGTGCACATTCATCATCATGGTACCAAGCGATTTTACCTCTTTTATAAATTTCTCAGGATTTACAATCATAAGGTGTACATCCAACGGTTTTTCACTTAACTCCGCCACATATTTGAGTACAGGGAAACCAAAAGAGATATTGGGAACAAACACACCATCCATTATATCCAAGTGCAACCAATCGGCTTCACTGGAGTTTACCATATCAATTTCGGCAGCAAGATTCGAAAAATTTGCAGACAATAGAGAAGGAGCAACTTTATGATTCATATCTCTGATTTTAGTTATTATGCAAAAATAACTTTTTTATATCATATTACTTTAAAAAGGAGTGGCCCTTTTTAAAAAAGGAGCGGTCCTCCTACCAAAGAGGTACGTACTAATTTCCCAAAATGAACAATCTTATTTGATAAATAAAGGGAATATTCATTGTTTAAAAGTCGAGTATAACTTTGATATAAAAAATAAGAGAGTGTCTAAAAAGTATAGTTGTTATCTCCTCTGTAAGTTATAAAAGAAGAGATTGCGGATCAAGTCCGCAATGACAGGCGACTTTTTGAACACTCTCTCACCAGAACAAAGAATATGTAAAAGTTTCCTTATGAAAGGTTAGATATAGTCAAATTAAGGTCAGGTATGATTTAGCCTGTAAATAATTTAATATGTTAACCGAAGTCCTAATTGCAAATTAAAATTAGTCGGTTTCTTTTTTCGTATGGTTTCTATAGAACTGCCGTCATCAAAATAATGTACTACTCCCGGTTCTACATATACACCAAAATGATCGGTTATGTTATACTGTGCACCAACAGCTGCAGATAATGACCATTGTAATTGATCAATATCCAAATCCCTCTTCTCTCTTTCAGATACTTCATCATAAATAAAAGTCTTTTTCTTTACTTCTCCCGAAATGGCCTTTTCCATAGCACCCCCTGCAGAAAGATAAAGGGTGAAATATCTTGTATCGAAGAATTTCCAATTTCCTTTTAACGGTATTCCAAGATAATGAATTTTATTTTCTTCTATATAATAATCTCTCTTGCTTCCTGATCTGAGTTCGGAGGATAATTGTGTATACATTAAGCCTGACTCAATAGCAAACTGCTTAGAAAGGTTATAACGGAAAGAGACTCCTATTGTAAAAGGCATTTTGTGCTCAATATCTGTTCTGGTATCCTGATCTAGCGTATTTAAAAATACCTGCTTACGAGAGTCAGACATCATCAGCGTATTATTAGGATTTGCAATTTCGTCCTCTTCTGTTGGTCCCGGTACCGAATTTACATAATAATCATGTGAATTGTCCAAAGCAAGAAATGCATCATAGCCGGGAGCGCTATTAGTAACATCGACCGGACTATTTCCCATCGACAAGCTTACAGACCATTTATTACCTTTGGATTTACCACTACTATAGCTTAATAAGTTGTTACCTGAAGTACTATATAAAAAATCAGAATCAGGTATTCTGTTACTCCTAATTACATTCTGTTTTACATTTGAAGTATCAGGTACCTGAGTTTCACTTTCAATAATATCTGTTATCTCTTCACTTATATCTGTATTTATAGTCTGGGCAACTGTTATGCCGTTTGTAACTTTAGTACTATTTATCCTTTTTCGATTTCTCTTAGATGAACGTACCGACTTCGGCACATCACTTTTATTCTTAGATATTAATCCCGGTTCTTTAGGAATATTGGGAAGAATATTATCTGAAGGAGGAAGTATATCTGTAGATTCGGCTATTTCTTTTAAATATTCATCTGCAGGTGAAAACACCCAAAATAGACTTACAGACGAAATTATCATCAACAAAACAGTAGCTGCTATAGCAGCCCAACGGTAAGGATATATACGCCTGACAGGAGTTGCCTCCAGTTCTTTTTCCAAAGAACTCCAGAGATCTTCCGGCACCGGTTCTGAATAATCTTTCATCCGCTCACGGAAGGCTGATAGCCATTTATCATCTTCTTGTTTCATCTTCTTGTTTCATCTTCTACTGAAATCGATTCATATAATCCTTAATCTTCTTTGTCAACACTGCTTTTGCCCTGAATAATTGTGAAGCTGAAGATTTCTCATTAATACCTAACAGTGCAGCAATCTCTTTATGAGATTTCTCTTCAAATGTATATAAATTAAATACTGTTCTGTATCCCGTTGAAAGTTCATTTATAAACTTCATTAGTACTTCCTGAGGTATTTGTTCAATATCCTCTTCTTTTGTATCCTCCATTACCGGAGATGCATCTTCTATAGATACATATTGATTCATTATATCATTTTTGCGCAAATATTCCAAGCAAATGTTTACCATAATCCTACTCATCCACGCTTTGAGAGATCCTTCTCCCCGATAGGTAAACTTATCAAAAGAATTAAATATTTTCAAAAAACCATCATGTAATAAATCACGCGCCATCTCCCTGTCACTAATGTATCGACAGCAAATAGCCATCATCTGTCCCGCATATAACTCATATAGTTGCTTGCGGGCAAGATTATTCTTCTGCCGACACAGTTCAGACAGCTCGAATTCACTCATGATCTCTCAAACACGTGTTTATTATTAAAATGCAGTAAAGATACAAATACTGCACGAAAGAAGTAACAAAATAAAAAAATCCCCTTGTAATTTCATAAAGTATTGATTACAAAGGGACTTTTTAACATTAACCCAGAATTATTTCTTGAAGTCCTTCAGGTAAATTACTTTCTATTTGATAATTCCTTGCAAAAAGTTTTATAAAAGCAAGTGTTTTCCTACTTGGAGCAATTACTTGTTCTTCCCCTGAATTCTCTACCAAGATTTGCTTTCTTTCTGGAAGAGGAATTGTAAAATTATCATTCATAGGCATTCGCTTTTTTGATGGTCTTATGTGATAAGAACGCATAAAAAAGACATTTAGTATGCCTATTGCTTATTTTTATCAATCCAATGTCAAAATCATATTTTTCTCTGCCACCATCCTTCTTAAGTTGAGTATGGCATATCGCATTCTACCAAGAGATGTATTTATACTTGATCCTGTTATCTCAGCGATTTCTTTAAAGCTTAGATTCTGATAAAAACGCATATGAACAACTTCCTGCTGGTTTTCAGGTAATAGTTTAATTAGTTCGCGTACATCTTCTTTTATCTGACTTTCTATGATTTCCTTTTCTATGGTTCCTTCCGACAGATTCATATTATTCAATAAATCGACTTCGGAGTCATCGTTGGAAATTACACTTTCATTCTTTTCCTGACGGAAATGATCAATAATCAGATTGTGCGCAATACGGGTAAGCCATGCAGGAAATTTACCGGTTTCTTTGTAACGTCCCTGTTTGATGGTAATAATAGCCTTTACAAAAGCTTCCTGGAAAATATCTTCCGTGAGCTCTGTATTTCTTACAATAAAATAAATATAGGAGAATAACCTATTTTGATAACGATTCAAAAGAACATCAAAAGCTTGATTATTGCCTTCAGAATATAAAACTACCAGCCGTTCGTCTGTTAGTTTCCTCAGTGTTTCCATTACTTTCGCATTTTAAAATTAAAGTAATGATTTCCTCAATAGGCTATTAGAATTTTAGTGAATGTTAATATTATTTCTGCAAATAAAAATATAATTTATTAAATTTCCAAACAATAAATACAAAAATTCACGCAATTAACAATTTTAGCCTATCTTCATTGTTTCTGAAAGTTTAAATCCTCTTAAAAAATCGCTTATACCCAATCGCTTCTTTCCTGCTAGTTGTAAGGTCTTCAGACCTACAAATCCATCTTCTACAGCTACATTCAAATAAGTTTTCCCATCGGATACGAGAGTACCTGTCGGTAAGTCATGTTTTTCAACAATTTTACTCGCTTCAAAGATTTTAATGACACTTGTTTGAGTAGCTGAAAGTATGAGTTCTGCCCATGCAGCAGGATAAGGAGACAGTCCACGAATGAAATCGTATATCTTTTTAACGGGTTGATCCCAGTTTATCCGGCAGGTTTCTTTAAATATTTTAGGAGCGGGCCGGAGTTCGCCTGCAATTGCCAGCTGATCTTGAGGTATAGCTTTTATTGTGCCCTCAATTATTTTATCTACAGTTTCCAATACAAGGTCTCCACCCAGTTTCATTAGTTTATCGTGTACAATCTCTACATTATCTGTATCTGAGATAGGAACTTTTACCTGTTGTATCACTTCTCCCATATCAATTTCATGATTTAAAAAGAAAGTGGTGATACCTGTTTCTGTTTCCCCGTTAATAACAGCCCAGTTGATCGGGGCAGCTCCGCGGTATTGAGGAAGCAAAGAAGAATGCAGATTGAAGGTGCCGTAAGGAGGCATATTCCAAACTACCTCCGGAAGCATTCGAAAAGCTACTACGATTTGTAGATCAGCTTTTAAACTACGTAATGATTCAAGAAAAGACTCATCTTTTAAGCGTTCCGGTTGCAATACAGTAAGACCTTTTTCCACAGCGTATTGTTTTACCGGACTTGGTTGTAATACGCTGCCGTGTCGTCCTATTGGTTTGTCGGGCATTGTAATTACTCCTACTACATTATATCCTCCTTCTACAAGTCTGCGTAAACTTTCAACTGCAAATTCGGGAGTACCCATATATACGATTCTTAAGTCTTTCTTTTCCATAAATTATTATGTTAGAATAAAATGTAGACTGAGGTTGTTTAATCCTCAGAAAACTGAACTAATAACTGACGATATGAATTGAATATTTTGGATTTTGAGACAAATCCCATATATCTTCCATCTTCCTCTACTACAGGAAGATTCCATGCTTTGGTGTCATCAAACTTACGCATTACAACTTCCATCGGGTCATTGATCATTAATTTTGCCGGTGGGGAAGTCATCAGTGTATCAACTTTAAAACGATGATAAAGTTCTTGCCTGAACATGATATTACGTATATCATCCAGTACAACTACTCCCAGCATCATTCCTTTATTATCTACTACCGGGAATAGATTTCGCTTAGCTTTTGATATGGTTTTTACCAATTCACCCAGATCCATATCTGGAGAAACCACATCAAAGTCTGTTTCAATTACATTTTCAACCTTCATCAATGTTAATACGGCCTTATCTTTGTGATGAGTTATCAACTGTCCTTTTTTAGCCAGACGCATGGAGTAGATGCTATGGGGCTCAAAGATAATTATAGTAAGATAGGAACTTACTGATACAATCATCAGGGGTAAAAACAGGTCATACCCTCCCGTCAGTTCTGCAATCAAAAAGATTCCCGTTAATGGGGCATGCATAACACCGGACATCATTCCTGCCATTCCCATCAATGCAAAATTCTTTTCCGGAAGATCCGGTGTAAATCCGAATTTATTGGAGAAATGAGAGAAAATAAATCCCATTATACACCCCAGAAAAAGGCTTGGTGCAAATATTCCCCCGCATCCACCACCACCATTGGTTGCACTGGTGGCAAAGACTTTGAATAAGACGATAAGCAGCAGGTATATCAATAATATATTGTTGTATCCATAGAAAAGAGAGTTATTCAGAACCGTATCCCAATCTTCAATGCCTGAACCACTTAATAACAAATTTATAGTATCATATCCTTCACCATAAAGAGGAGGGAATAAGAATATAAGCACACTTAATATAACACCGCCAATAACTAGTTTTATGTATGGATTGGAATATTTACGAAACATATCCTCAATGGCGTTCATAGCGCGGGTAAAATAAAGGGATAACAAACCACATAAAATACCCAGGAGAATTACATAAGGAATACGTTCCATAGTAAATACATCATCCAGATGGAAACGAAACATAGCTTCCGTACCGGTAAAGATGTAAGAGAAAGTAGTAGCAGTAACGCACGAAATTAATAAAGGCAATAAAGAGGCCATTGTTAAGTCGAGCATAAGGACTTCGAGCGTAAATACAAGTCCGGCAATAGGGGCTTTAAAGATTCCGGCTACAGCACCTGCTGCTCCACATCCTACAAGGAGCATTAGCGTGCGATGTTCCATTTTAAACGCACTTCCCAGGTTAGAGCCGATAGCTGAGCCGGTCAATACTATAGGTGCTTCCGCTCCTACCGATCCCCCGAATCCGATAGTAAGGGAACTGGCAATAACAGAAGACCACATATTATGTCTCTTAATCCTTCCCTGCCTGCGTGATATGGCATAAAGTATCTTTGTTACTCCATGACTGATATCGTCTTTTACAATATTGCGTATGAAAAGTCCGGTCAAAAAGATACCGATAACCGGATAAATTAAATAAAGATAATTGGCACCGGTTGTATCAAAGTTGTTTGTCAGGAAATTCTGTATTAAATGAATCAACTCTTTCAAAACAATTGCTGCCGTAGCAGTAAATATACCAACAAAAAAACTAAGCACAAGTATAAAGTGCTTTTCCTTAATATTTTGTTCGCGCCATAAAATAATGCGCTGCATTAAACTCAATTTTTCAGAATCTGTAATCATCTGCTTAAATATTTGACTTTACATACCTTCTCCGGTAAATATAGTCCTGATTGTATAAAATAATATTTTAAAATCTACTGCCAGAGAACGACTTTCAAGATAAATAATATCATACTTAAGTCTATCAATCATTTTCTCTATCGTATTTGCGTATCCATTCTTTATAGTTGCCCATGAAGTAAGCCCGGGTTTTATATTATATATCAAACAATAATAAGGGGCTTTTTCTATGATCTGATCTACATAGAACTTGCGTTCGGGACGAGGACCGACTAATGACATCTGACCTTTGAGTATATTCCAGAATTGGGGAATCTCATCCAGCCTGTATTTTCTCATAACCAGTCCAAAAGAAGTTATCCGGCTATCAGAATCCGATGATAACTGAGGTTTACCATTACCTTCTGCATCAATACGCATGGTCCTGAATTTGTAGATTGTAAATGGTTTGCCTCTATACCCTATCCTTTCCTGCCGGTATATAACACCTCCCGGTGAATCTTTTTTTATTTTCAATACCAAAAATAATATAAGGGGTGACAATAATATCAGTGACAAAAAAGAAACAACAATATCAATTGTTTGTTTTACATTCTTTTGTCCGTCGGACATGTTATCACGTGTTATTTCTATCATCGGCGAACTAAACATACCTGTTATTTTCACAGCCCGGCTTAGTATGCTGTATTTACCCGCAACTATTTTAATAGGTATATTATATTCGTATAGATCATTTAAAAGTTCGAATAATTTTTTCTCATCGTGCGAATCCGGCGCTACTATTATTTCGTCTATTTCACGTAAATGGATTATCCGGTCTACATCTTTCCAGGAACCCAACACTTTATTGTCTTTCACTACACGCGGCTCCCTTCCCGTATCTATGAATCCCTCTATCAGGTTGCCGTTTCCCAAAAGCATATTTTCCAGTTCTGTTGCTATCTTCTGTGCTCTTTTTCCTGCACCGACTATTAATGTTTTAAAACCAAACTTGCGGCGATGCACCATCCGCATTAAACTTTGGGTTTGTATTACTCTTATTCCGTAAGTCAGTAGAAACTGTAACAGAAAAGAAGCAAAAAGTAACCGATAAAAGGTTATATACGTATCGGGCAGATCATCGATAATCGCTACGAAAAAAACAATAAGCGATCCGCATAAACAAGAAGTAAAAGTTCTTTTAAACTCCTGCACGCGGTCTCTATGTATGGGGTTATTATAATATCCTGAATAATAATATAACACCATCCATAAAAGCGGAATGACGAGCTGAAGCTGTATTTCTACCGGAGAGAACAGATAAGAAAACAAATCAGGAAAGTGCTCCGGTTCATTCTGATAATAACGGTAGATATTTAACAAAAGCCATGCAAGATTAGCCATAATGTAATCTCCCATTATGTATCTTATCCGCAAAGTCTTTTTGTTGATCACCATTTTTATAAACCCTATTATTCCCGAATGATTTTTATTGTACCTCCTCTACCTAATTTTATGATGCTCGAAGGTTTAGGACGGCTTGTTTCATTTTGTTTATATTCAACGATATAATCTACTAACGTTTTTACCTCCTCTTTTATTTCATTGAAGTTTGCAGGTGAAGGCTGACCACTGATATTGGCAGAAGTTGAAACAATAGCTTTTCGAAAACGAAAGCAAAGTTGTTTTGAGAATTCTTCTTTTGTTACCCTTATGCCTACACTCCCATCTTCGGCAAGAAGGTCGGGAGCCAGATTACGGGCATTATCATAAATAATGGTAAGAGGTTTATCGGCAAACTCAATTAAATCCCATGCTACATCCGGCACATCTGATACATAAAAATCTACTTTTACGGCTGAGTCTACCAATATAAGCATTGCCTTACTATCTATACGCTCTTTTATTTTGTATACCCTTTTCACAGCATCCGGATTTGTCGCATCGCATCCCAGTCCCCAAATCGTATCGGTAGGATATAATATCACTCCTCCTTCACTCATCACTTGACATGCTTTTTTTATATCTTCCTGCATCATACACCTTTAGATTACAAAGACGCAAAGGTATATATTACATTCAGGTAAACAAAATAATTGAGAACCGGAATACCTAAAAAGTATATTTATCATCCTTGGAGAATATGATTATTGAGTTATTTATTATATTATCAAACTTGTATTGGTCACGTGCTTTAGTGACTGCCAGCCACTTGCCCTGGTAATAACCGGCACGTGCTTTAATGACTGCTAGTGACTTGTTCTGGTGGCAGTCGGCACGTGCTTTAGTGACTGAGGGGACGTGGGCACGTGACATATACTAACGTGGGCACGTGACGATGGGGACGTAGGCACGTGACGATAGCGGCGTAAGCATGTAAGAGATAGTGACGTGAACAAGTGATGAGTAGTGACGTAAGCATGTGATGGATACTGACTTAAGCATCTGAAAGGTAGTGATGTGAGCAGGAAAGTCCAGGTAAAAACAATAAATATGAAAACGTGGACTCTGAAAGCTGTTACAAACTAAAGTATAATTTTGATGGGAGAATTAGTATTACAATAGTCATGGCAAGACGGAAATAATAAAGGAACAAATATTTTAGCTTCAATTTATTTAAATTTCCCCAAACTTGTGAATATCTTATCTTTCAATGCCTCCGATTCTGAGGAAGTTAGCTCACACTCCACATCCGGAGGAGCCAGCAACACTTCCCTGGCCTGTTCGGCTATGCTTGATAAATAAGTCTTTTGACTTAATAAACTGTCCCAGTCTTCCTGTTTTTCTTCATCAGGAAGTCCGAATACATGATTTATAAAACTGTTATCCCTTAAAAAATCCTCTACCTTATATAATTCCTTGTTTTCCACGTTACAACCTATTTTACAGTAAGACGTGGAGTAATATCTTTTTGTACTCAACTAGGCATTACATCCTGCCAAATTACGTAATTTTAACAATCCGCGATGCATGAGATTACGGACAGATTGGTAATTCATATCCAGAATCTCACAAATATCTTCGTATTTTCTTTCTTCTATATAATATAAGGTAAGAGCTTTACGCTGCCGGGGAGATAATTGCTCCATGAGATTTCTTACCATACTATTATTTAATTGTTCTTTCTCACGGGCCAGATAATTGTTTTCTACATCATCTGCCGACATAGGATTGAGTTCTTCAACGGCTGCATCTGATACGTATATACGCTTTCTTACCTCATCACACAATTTATTTTTTAACGAGATAAAAAGATAAGATCTCAGATTGTCTATCATGCCCAGTTCATCTTTTTTAGTGTAGAGCTTCACAAATACATCGTGAATACAATCTTTAAGAAGTTCTTTATCTGTAGTCAGTTTGCATCCATAATTAAACAATATGTTCACATGCAAATCATATAAGCGGGAAAACGCAGTCATATCTCCGGAACGGAATGACATCAAGAGTGCCGAAATCTCCATACGTTCGGCATCTTTCATAGTATTATTCAAGCCTTTTTCCATGATATAGTTACATTATATAGGTTGTTTCGTTAATGCAAAGCTAGGGAGGAATGAGGTTTCGGACTGGGAATTTTAGGTTTGAGGCAAGTAAAAACAGATACCATGCTATAGAACATGTTTTTAACTGTTTTTTATAGGGTCAGATTAACAATAAAAAAGCCTGCAAGAGAACTTACAGGCTTTAAATAATTCTATTTTTTCCTTATCCAGTACACGCCAGGCTTGTCTACAGGCAGTTTTATCTCTTGTTTTGACTTTATAGATAAAGAGGAATTTAATGTTTCTGTTTTACCTGTTTTCGGGTCGATGTATTTTAAGATATATTTCCCGGGAGGCAGTTCTAAGGGTATATTTCCTGAAAAATGGGAATAAATGATACTTCCAATACCAGATTTTACCATTTTTTGATAATCGTCCGTAGCAGTATTTTCCGGCTGCATTTGTAGGATATCCTTTAATAATTGATCATCCTGTACATTGATCACAGGACAAGAGCCACCTGCCATGACCGAAGCCCAACCCATATCGAGGTAGTTCTGGGTATAATAGGTTACTGCCTTATCAGGATATTTTGTGCGATATTCGCTAACGGCTTTATAAGCTTCCTTAAAAGTGACTTTACCTGCTTTCATTTTACGTGCATGCTGACGGGGGGCAAGATTCCTGCCGCCCTCCGGTGCATATAAAGTGCCATCACTTTTATAATGCCAATAACGGATATCGATGATATCAACTATTGCGGCTCTCTCCGGATCCTTTAAAATTGCATCCTGTACATCCTTGGTTGTGCTCAAGGCAACAATTGCAGATTTACCTGTTTCTTTTTCCCAGGCTGCTATCTCATCCAACCAGAATTGTACAAAATGAAGTGGCCCTGTAAATTCTGCACTTATTAATTGCACCACATTAGAATTATCTGCAAAGTTATCCAGGCATTTCCGTATGTATTTCTTGTGGTATTCCCGGCGAACAGGATGATTTATATCATAAAACATATCTGCTACGAAAATACGTTTATCCCCGGCAAAAGGTACCGGCTCGGGGAAATCGGTATGATTGATATTGTTTACACTTCTCCAGGGAGAATCTACCCAGTGAGCCCCGGCTTCTAATATGTTGTGTTGAAAATAGTTTTGGTGATATAGAAGCATGTTTTCCTGTTCGGCCTTATCAGCAAATTGTTTGAGACGCGACCAATACCAGGCGTTCGGACGGTTCAAGTCGTATTTGCTTAGTCCGTCCCATGCCGTACCCTGTCCGCTACGTGCGAAAGGTTGCTCATAAAATGGCCCCCAGACATCACCATCACGGCGACGGACACGTTCGTGATCGTCACGGCGACGTTCGTACCAAAGTCCATAGTTATGGTCTAAAGCCAGGACTTTTCTTTTTTTCATGTAAGAAACAACGGAGTCCAACCGGTCTGTTAACCCGGAGCTTTCACGCCCGGGAACAAAACGGGTCAGGTGTGGATTGGATTTTGCGATAGCAGGTGCTCTCAATTTTCCACTCCACCATGGAACTTCTATTTTTGAGCCGGCTAACAAGTAACCGTTTGATTGCAGTCTGCCGTCTTTAATGCTTATTTCGTTTTTCCGGACCGGTTTATTTATCGGAGATTTATATTTGATTTCATCGATGGATTTAAGACTACTATAATCAAAAGAAATAGTTACAGGAGAGTCATTTATCCATTTTTCCAATGTAAGGCGTGGCGTATAAGCTTCTTTTGCCCGTATCATCGCTTCTTCGACGGTAGGGCTGCTGGTTGCATTTGTATTCATGGGGAGAATACGGGCTGATTCTGAACAGTCCTTTTGAAGCCTTTCTTCTAATTGGGCATAAAACAAGCTGCGCGGACGTATGTGACTATTTGACTGTGCCCATTCACCATCACCCGAAAATTGTGCCCAACAGCCATAGGCTCTGTTTGTTGCGTCTTTTGAAGGTGAGTAACATTCTATTTCGGCTGCGGTACATTGCCAGAACATACTATTACCGGTATTCCATCCTACACCATTTTTATTTTGTCCCAGGTTTTTGTAAGTGAGGTTATGACCATCGATATTTACGATATCAAAAAGTATACCGGGAGCCCATATATCAACCGAACCGCTAAATCCTAAAGATTCTTTTGATTCGCACTGTACAAATGCATTGGGGCCGGCTGCACAATAACCGACAGCAAAGTCATGTATACCATGTTCGGAATAACAACGCTGGAAAAGTGTCTGCTGCCCCAATGTTAAGAAAGTGTTTCTGCGCATACCTCCTATTTCGGATACGGGTGAAAGAGAGATACAATCTTCTACCGTTACTTTTGAGGCTGTGGGTTGAAGCATAACTGCACTACCGGCAAATTGTTTAAAGTCAATGCGCCGTACCCAACAGTTTTCTGCATGTTCAATAGAAATACCTGTCCAACAATGATCTTCATCCCTGAGATATTTACTATCATAGTCGGAAATAAAGGTGACATCTTCAACTCCGCAATTTTCAATGCGGCCTTTCCATTGATAAACCAATAGTTCCGATTGGCCATAATCCGTAACGAGTGCCATTGTAAGGGGGGCATCTAAAATCACTTTATTATTTCCCACATCGGTGATTGTACGATCCCAATAGATATCTGCATCTCCGGGCTTCCAACCAAGTGCACTGATCCCTCCGCCAAAAACTTCACAACCAATAGATTCTATCCATTCTTTAGTTGAAGAACGTTTAATTATAACCCGGTCTCCGGCTTTTAAGGAGGTAGTAGAAGATATCTCAATCTCTTTACTGTTTACAGGAACATATCCGGAAATTACAGAGGAGGTGTGTATTATATTCCGATTATCAACCCCTTCTATCCGGAGCAATGCACCCCGGTCAACTCCATATTTTACTAATGTAGTGTTGTTCTTGCCACTACCTCTTAACACAATGCCCGAAGTTGAAATAACTAATTCTTTATTAAGATCAAAAGTTCCTTCTCCTAATAAGACCGCTCCCCGAAAACCATTTTTATCAGCAGGCAATGAAGACACATAGTCAATAGCCCGCTGAATTCTCTCTGAATTATCACCCGGCTTGTGAGGTACATAAACGGCGTTATTCACATCCGGTATCTTTTGTTCGGAGCTTTTGTAACCGCAATAAGAATAATCTAAGAGTCGGTTTCCCCTATCATCGTAATTATAAATAATGCTATCATTCTTCACTTCTAAAGCAAGAGTTTGTGCAGATAATTGCACAAACCCTACTTTAAGTAAACCCAATAAAACACAACTAAAAAGTAACTTATTCATTATAACAAACTTTTTCTTTTGGATAAAGTATCGTGGTTATTTTTCAAATCAGTCCAGTCTACCTTTTTTGCCGGATCTATTCCATTGATATACTTCTCTATATTTGTATAACCATCGCCATTACAGTCTAAAACTGCATCCGAAGGATCATTCGGATTTAATCCGTAACGAACTTCCCATTCATCAGGCATGCCGTCTCCATCTGTGTCTGTATACGGAATCCCTTTATATTCGGGTAAGCCTCCTACCTGACGGATATCTGTAATAATACCCTGTTTGTAAGAATCTGCCGGCAGACGCCTTTTTACATAAGGAGAAACAAACTCCGGTGCATTTTCTGCATAAATGGCTTTTCCTGTCTTTACGGTCTTAATGATACGTTCGTCAACGGCATCACGTTTAGGAAATGTGGCTCCCACATTTTGTAATACAAAGTTATATGCTTTTTTTGTATCCGTAATGCTAACGGGCGGCATATCAAAAGGTCGGTCAACTTTTATTTTATCCATATATTCTCCGGCATCCGGCAGGTTATATACCTGAACGCCGCCATTCCAGTTGTTCTTTGTTACTCTAGAATTACCTTCTACAATATTTCCATGTACATAAGCCTTTCCGAAAGTATGGGGTTTGCTCTTATCACGGCTGGATTCAGGTTTAAGAAGACGGTGGGATATGGACTGATCTAATGGAGTAATTGGTCCTGGTTTATAATAATTATTGATAATATTGTAAAGGCTTTTTTCGTCCCCACCATCTACCGAACGATTCCACCAGTTGAAAACGACATTGTTTACGAAGTTGAAGTCACCGTCCATCCCTACAGAAGCATTACGACTGATATTGGAAGCAAACAGATTACGGCTGAACATACTGTTATGTCCTCCGATTGTAGCACCAAAGGCATGATTGTAAGTATCCAAAGCTTCTGAAAATACAGAATTTTGAATTGTTATATTAACTGTAGGAAGCTTAAGGCCATATCCATCTTCCTGACGGTTATAAACATGACGGTAAATAGACATATTCTCGTCAAGCCCCCAACTGGCAGAGCAATGATCGATCATAATATTGCCTACTGCATTTCCTCCAACCGCATCGTCACGGAATGCGACATCCTGAGAACCTCTGCGAAAACGCATATGGCGTATTACTACATCATGGGTATCAATGAGGAAAGAGGAACCTGTTACACACACTCCATCGCCGGGCGCGGTTTGCCCTGCAATGGTTACATAGGGAGCTCTCACATGAATAGGAGTTTTTAGGCGGATAATGCCGGATACGTTGAATACGATAATACGGGCTCCACCAGCTTCACATGCCTCTCTTAAAGTGCCCGGCCCTTCATCGGCCAATGAGGTTACAACAATTACTTTTCCCCCACGCCCGCCGGGTGTATACATGCCTCCACCCTCGGCACCGGGAAAAGCCGGTATATTACTTTTTATTAAATCTTCCGGTTTAGAAGCCCACGGTTTATAAGGACGTCCTTCTGCAGTCTCCTGCATCACTACAGGGAAGGCTTTAAACCATGCGATGTTTGATTTCTCTTCTATTTCGGCTTCTTCGCGTGCTGCTCTTTCTTTTATCGAATCAGGTATTACTGGATATTGTGCCAACAGTAAAGTGTTAGCGGAAACAGTCAGTAACAACAGGATTAAAACTTTTTTAATGCAGTTCATTTTTATCATATTTCAACGGTTTGCTCATACAGTATTCAAAAAGAATAACTCTTAATGTGTACTTATATGAACGTTTGAAACTGCTTTTCGTAATCAGTCTGTTAGTTTTTTCTATACCTTTATTATTAAAGCCTGTTTAAATTTTCCACAGAAAATTCATTATAGAATGCTTTCACTCTTTCTTTAGGCTTCTTTTTGTCTGTTTATTTCTTTTTCTTAGCTCAAATAGCCCGCTATTCTTGCTTCGAAAAAGAAATAAACAGACAAAAATAAATCTAAATAAAAGAATGAGCTAAATTTAAACAGGCTCTTAATAACTCAAAAATAAGATAAGTAATACAAATGACCAAATATTATTTTCTTATCTTCTGGCCGGCTTCCTCAACTTTCTGGTTATTAAAGTATTGAATATCTTTGATCTTCTCTCTTTATCATGTCGATCTGACAGTTATATTCCTGATAATCACCCGGTATTAATCCTAGAAAACGATAGAATAAATCTAAATAAAAGAATCGATATTATAGGACTATTATTAATAGCCATTATGTATTATAGATAAAAACCATATTTTCAATTACTTAATAAATGAATAAATTAATATACCTCAAATATCTATATAGATTTACAGAATTGATTCATTTATTATTTGGACATATAAAATATCAACTATATATTTGCATCATAAATCTAACAGTTGCAACTTTAAGTAGATTTGATGACGGAAAACTTTAGTATTCACTTAACACGTAGAGAAACATGTCGATAAAGTACAGTTTGACAAGAATGAGAAAGCTGATCAATCCCGAAGAACCCCCTTTATACTATGCAAAGGCACAAGTCCGGGAAGTGGTTACCCTGCAGACTATCTGTAAAGAAATAACCTGAGGAACCACACTGACAGCCGGTGATGCGGAAAATGCATTTCTGGGGGTTGCCGAACGTTCGGCACACCACCTGCAAAACGGAAGGATGGTAAATCTGGGAGGCCTGGGTAAAATACAATTCCAACTCTCCAGCCAGGGGGCACCCACCCGGGAGGAGTTTACGCGCCACAACATTCGTAAACCCGGTTTTGCTTCCGTCCGGGAAGGCTGCTTAAAAGCATCCTCAACCCTGAATTACGCTTTGAGATGGTGTTGCCTGAAAAGGCTGTGAAAGAAGCCATTAAGAGGGAATACGGGGGATAAAAAAAGAAACTATATCCGGTTTGCCAACCTCTAACCCGGGATAAGAGATTTGGTAAAGAAGCATACGGTTTATCTATAGAAACTTTTAAAAATTAATTATTAAATCCAATTAAACACAAACACATGAGTATTAATTATAGTATTATCGAGTTGAAGAATCCTTTGCGTCCGGAAGATACACCACAGTATTATGCACGTATGCAGGTGCAAGAAGAAATTCCCCTCTCGCGTCTGGCCGAAGAGGTATCCTGAGCTACATCACTGACGAGGGGCGATATAGAAAACCTGGTAACAACAGCGGGCGAAAGGATTGCAGACCACTTAAAAGACGGGGACATGGTAGATATGGGTGACTTCGGGAAGTTCCAGTGCCAGCTTTCAAGCCAGGGGGTTGAAACGGTTGAGAAGTTCACCATGCACCATATCATTATAATATAACACGGGTTTAGTAAAACCGCAACGGTATAGTGCCGTTGCGGTTTTTTTTGTTACCGCCGGAAAGAAAACTGTTTATCGCCGGAAAGAAGAGGGATTACTATATAAAAGCGGAGCCTTAACCTATACACAAAAGACAGATGAAGATGGTAAATCACAATGGGAATATAAAGACTCATCTGGCAAGCTAATATTAGAAAGAAGTAAAAATAAAAATGTATTCCACGACACATATTATGTATATGACGATTTCGATAAACTTCGTTACGTTCTTCCGCCTTTAGCTACAGACAATTTAGGGATAGGGAACACTTTTTCTTTGAATTCAAATAATGCATTAAATGAATATTCCTACTATTATAAATATGACTGTAATGGGAATTGCATTGAAAAGAAACTTCCAGGTTGTAGTCCTACCTATATGGTTTACGATCGAGCAGACCGTTTAATTGCTACACAAACAGGTAACCAAGCTTCAAAAAATTTATGGTCAGTCGATAAATATGATGAATTAGGGAGAATTGTATACACCTATGAAGTGAGTAATAATTCTTCCCATGATGAATTAGTAAGCAATTATGAAGAAGAATTAGTTATAGAACATTTCTCTATAAGTGATAAAGCAAATCGCTTATCAGACACGGGTTATTCCCATACATTCTTCTCTTCTGGTTCACCTATCTTATTAACCGTAAACTATTATGACGATTATAAATTCCTTGAATTATTACCGGATAAAGATAAAGAAGCTTTAACATACACTATAAGAGGAGATTATGATCAAAAACACACTTATGCTAAAGGTTTATTAACCGGCACACGTACATATGATTTGAATGACAATTCTAAATTTACCATTACTGCTTATTATTATGATTACAACGGTAATGAAATACAAGTTCTTTCCACCAACCACTTAGGAGGCCATGAAAAGAATTACTACAAACGAACCTTTACAGGAAAAGTAGAAAAGCATTTACATGAACATACGGCAAGTGAAAAGGACAAAATAAGTGAAATTTATAATTACTATTACGACCATGCAGAAAGGCTACTTAAAACAACTCATCAAATTAATGGAAACTCAATAACAACTATAGCAGAAAATAGTTATAATGAGTTGGGACTTCTAAATAGAAAGAAACTTCATAAAGGCAAAGAAGAAATCACTTATACTTACAACATTAGAAGCTGGCTAACAAGTATCAGCAGCAATAATTTCACTCAAACGCTATCATACGCACCTTATTATAATGGTAATATTAGCAGTATGATGTTTCGTTCAAAAGCAAGAGGTGGTGCTTTAGAAGGCTACACTTTTTCTTACGATGACCTGAATCGAATGACTACAGCCGGGTCACTTAACGGTATGTACAATGAAGAAATCGGACAATATGATAAACAAGGCAATATTCTGAAATTAATACGCCGTGGCAATACACGCGTACACCCTAATTATAATGGTGATCCTACTTCCCCCTATGCGCCCAATTTCATTATAGACAACCTGACCTTGCAATATAAAGGAAATCAATTGATAAAAGTAGATGATACAGCCACAGAAGATCCTATATACAAAAATATTATGCAATTTGTGGATGGCTCAAATACAACTCATGAGTATGTATATGATAAAAATGGAAATATAACTAAAGATTTAAATCAAGGCATAACTTCCATAGAGTATAATATCTTAAATCTGCCCGGCAACATTTATTTTAAAGATGGATACAGGACAAATAATCTCTATAACGCAAATGGGACAAAGTTTAGAGTAAATTATATGAAAGGGGCTACTGCAAGCATTACACCAGGTCCTGTAATAAATGATTCGATACCTTCTATGATCAATCCCAATCCTGGACTTCCCAGAGTAATAGGGCGTCCAGGTATTTCCGGAGTAAATTCTCTCAGTTCCCCAAGCATAAGCTATCCAGGTAACACTAACCCATCGTATGCAAAATATGATATAACAAGCACCATTGATTATTGTGGGAATATTATTTATAAAGACGGTAAAATAGATAAAATTTTAACGCCGGAAGGCTTTATTGATAAAGATATTAATGATAACTTTGTATACCATTATTATTTAAAAGATCATCTCGGGAATAACCGGTTAGTTATAAACCAAAGTGGAACAATAGAGCAATTCAACAGCTATTATCCTTTTGGAGCCTTATTTGGAAATGATGGTTATTATACAAATAGCCAACCTTACAGGTATAATGGTAAAGAGCTGGATCGAATGTATGGATTGGATTGGTATGATTATTCTGCCAGAATGTACAATCCGGTATTCGCCCGGTTCACCACAATGGACCCTCTGGCTGAAAAGTATTACAGCATTAGCCCATATGCCTATTGTGGAAATAATCCGGTCACAAGAGTAGACCCAGACGGTAAAGCTTTCGAAACCATATGGGATATTGCCAGCTTATTAATGGGAGTCGAAAGCTTTGTCAGCAATGTAAAACAAGGAAATGTTGGGGCGTCCATAGCTGATGGAATTGGAATTGTTTTAGATGCAGCAGCAGTAGCAGTACCTTTTGTTCCAGGAGGTGTAGGAGCGGCAATAAAAGGAGTAAGGGCAGCAGATAAAGTTATTGATGCGGTAAAGACTGGGGATAAGGTAACTGATGCGGTAAAAGTAGGGGATAAAGCTGGAGATGCTCAAAAAACATATCAGACCTATACAAAGACTAATCCAAAAACGGGAGAAGTATACTCTGGTAGAACTAGTGGTAAAGGTACACCTGAAGAAAATGTTCTTCAGAGAGATAAGAGTCACCATATGAATGAAAAAGGATTTGGACCGGCTGTAGTTGATAAAACATCTTCTAACAAAAACGCTATAAGAGGAAGAGAACAACAATTAATTGAAAAACATGGTGGAGCAAAATCACAAGGAGGTACATCAGGAAATGCTATTAACGGAATTAGTGGAACAAATAAAAAGGCCTCTAATTACTTTCAAGCAGCAGAAAAAGAATTTGGTATCATAAAATAATTAATATAAAATGAAAAGACAAAAAGTCACAATAGGAGCTATTCTTGAAATCAACATTGAAGACCAATATTATACTTATGCCCAAATATTGGAAAAAGGTAATTGTGCTTTTTTTGATTTTAGAACTCATGAGAAGATAGATGATTTCTCAGTTTTAGAAAAATCATCTATACTTTTTATAGTTGCTATTTATAAAGATATTATTACTCAGGGACATTGGATAAAGGTCGGAAAGTTGCCTATTAGAAAAAGTTTGGAAATACTCCCTATGAAATTTATCCAAGATACACTACAGCCTAATATTTTCGAGTTTTACAACCCAAATACTGGTGAAATCACTCCAGCTAAGAAAAAGGAGATAGTTAATTTAGAAAGAGCTGCTGTTTGGGAAGCTAGCCATGTAGAAGAGAGAATCAGAGATCACTATAATGGAGTTCCTAATATCTGGGTGGAACAATTGAAAGCAAAATAAAAACATTCTAAGAATGATAAAATTAAGATTATGAACTCAATTCAACAAAATTCTTGTTATTGGGTCATAATCTTATCAAGTTTCTTTATACATCAAAACTAAATTAAATATGCTAACCATTTCATTCCAAAAAAGAAAGAAAACAACCATATTTTAATTATTTGATTTAAAGATGTGGAAGTTTTATATAAAAAGGGAAAAGTTCTAATACAAGGTATTATAAAAATACTAGTTACAGATACATTCATAATAAATATTAAAATAATCTTATAACTACATGAACCTATATGACCAAGCTTTATCCGAATTATATAAAAACAATATAATTAATTTCGAAGTAATTGTAAACCAAATGTCTAATATTGATGAATTAGATAAAGAAAAAAGAAGTTTAGCCTTTCATGCTGTAATTGAAGGAAATATTAGTGCATTAAA
>PPYE01584734.1_pt1 | contig 80262 bp, 93 predicted proteins | sample 1559881 | NCBI WGS metagenome assembly PPYE01 (sample SAMN08240022, study PRJNA423297) | Human gut metagenome, whole genome shotgun sequencing project. | reverse complement strand
GTTTGTGCCATAATTTCAACCTGTATAAAATTTTCAGAGTTCACAAATTTCTGCTTGACTTTTTATTTGCAGACTAAATCTTTATATTTGGAAAATGCCAGCACTACCATCTCATCAGAATGGGATAGATTGAATGATATGTTACCGCCGTTTCCTTCCAGTTTTATTTTTCCATGTAAATCTCTGAACAAAGAAATCTGATGAATCGGAATTTCTAAATACTTGCTTAGCAAGATTCGCAAAAAAATGTGACCTATCACATATTGTTTCTTATCATTAATCTTACGTAATTTTTCTACTCTTTTCGTTTCCTCCTCCGACAGATACTCAAAATAGTGCGCTGATAACTTCTCATAGACCTCTATATTAAATTCCCAAACATGTATCTCGTTTGCTCCAATGCCGAAAACCGCTTCATCCAAATGGCTGTATCCATAATATTTTATAACCGTTTTCATAGCTGCCGTGGTTCTCACAGGTATGCCTCTAATTTTTGACATATATATTGAACAACTTCTTTCTCCTGTGATTTAATGAAAAAGTGATCTCCCTGAAATATTTTTTTATCATACGTTTTATGAGTGTATTCACTCCATGATTCATCGGTCTCTGGCTCTGATCCCACGTCCTGACTCCCATATAAAGCCGAAATAGGAAAACTAAAATTTCTTTTTTTAAATGTATATGTCTCGTCAAGTACAAAATCTGCTCTGAACAAAGGCATAAACAGTTTCATTAATTCCTTGTTTTCTAAAAATTCTTGACTCATACCAGAATACTGCTTAAGGCCCTCGATAAACTTATCCTCTGGCAAATTGTGCAATGGGTTTGGGTCCGGAATATGTGGGGCCTGACTACCCGAAACAATCAAATGACATGGATTCTGCACATTATTGTAATGTTCTAAAGCGCCTCCAACTTCACAAGCTATTTTTGCCCCCATGCTATGCCCAAACAGAATATAGTTAGTATCCAGATATGGTACTAAAGCGGAGACCACATCTTTCACCAGTGTATCCATCTCTCTATAAGGTGTTTCGGATATACGGTTTTCTCTTCCCGGCAATTGAATCGGATAACACTTCATTCCCGGTTTAAGATATGTATTCCAGTTTCTATATGTAGACGCCCCACCTCCCGCATACGGAAAGCAAAAAATCCTTAGACGTTCTGAAGTATTTGGGACATCCAATAAAAATTTGTTCATTTATCCTTCCTCCACAAGTTTACTTTGTACTTTATATTTCTTAGGCATTACGGGTTTTGCTGGCATACCCACAACCGTTCTGTTTGGTCCCACAGACTCTAACAAAACCGCATTGGAAGCAATTTTACAGTTGTCTCCTACTATAATATTTCCTAAAACCTGCGCTCCCGCTCCGACCGTGACATTCTTTCCCAGTGTCGGATGCCGTTTCCCATTCTCCTTGCCTGTGCCGCCTAATGTAACACATTGATATATCGTACAGTTATCTCCCACCACTGCAGTCTCACCAATCACTACCCCCGCTCCATGGTCAATAAAAACCCCTTTTCCTATTTTAGCTCCCGGATGAATCTCAATTAATGTTCGCTTGCGTGAGTGCTGCGAGATCCATCTCGCAATAAAATAATGCCTGCGGACATAAAACCAATGTGCATATCTATAGGCAATCAAAGCATGTACACCCTGATACAACATTATGACTTCAAGACTATTTTTGGCCGCTGGGTCTCTCTTTAATGCAGCTTCAATATCCGCAATTATATTACTTATTATCATCTGCCACCTCTTCTCCTTACAAATAGATCATCACGTTCCGATATTGCGACTGTATTCTAACATCATTCCTCTTAAATAATCTCTACTCGACAAAAAAAGCGGGTTCCTCGAAAAAACTTCGCAGGATATACAACTAATTAAAAAGGCATAATTAGTAGTTCGATACTAATTATGCCTCTTACTAATGCAATTATTATGAATGACCTATACCTGTTTCCTGCATTTTCCGCATATTATGTTTTATCGTCTCTAATGTATCCATCAGAAATTTCACTTCAGTATCGGAACAATCTTTAATGATTTCCGCAAAGGAAACAACCGCCTGCTCCACATATTTGATATTTTCCAACTCTGCAATTATCATGGTATTAACTTTAAGTGCATTTAAAAGTTGTAAATAGGAATTCATCCCCATATTCCGGTATCCAGATTCTATCTTAGCCAAATGACTCGCAGATATTCCGGCAAGCTCTGCCAATTCCATTTGTGTTAATCCCTTGTTTTCCCTCAGCTTTCTTATATTATCCGCAAGCAAAAGTGAATTGCCAATCATCCTTTTTATCCCCTCTATTACTAGATGTACTTAATAATTAAACAGCTAATTTGTATTTTTGTTTCCACTCATATAGCATCTGTTCTCTGAAATCAGGGTGAGCAATACTTATTAGTGCCTTTGCTCTTTCACATAAAGAATATCCTTTTAATGCTGCTATTCCGTATTCCGTAATGACGTAATCAACATCGTTTCTGGAAGTAGTGACTGCTGCCCCTTTGTCAATATATGGGACGATTTTAGATATTTTTCCGTCCAAGGCAGTGGAAGTCATTGCAATAATAGAACGGCCATTCTCAGCCATTGCAGCTCCTCTCACAAAATCAACCTGCCCTCCAACACCGCTAATCTGTTTATTTCCTATAGATTCTGCTACTACTTGCCCCATCAGATCAATCTGAATGCAGGAGTTTATCGAAACAAAGTTTTTATGTTTCATAATAACTAACGGATTATTTACATAATCAATCGGGTGCATTGCAACAGCCGGATTGTTATCAATAAAATCAAACAGGCGCTTAGTTCCCATAATAAAAGAGGCAACCGTTTTTCCTCGGTTAATTTCTTTCTGGCTATTGTTGATAACACCTCTTTCCATCAAATCCAAAACCCCGTCACTTATCAGTTCCGAATGAATTCCTAGATTCTTTTTATCTGTCAATGATGCTAGAACCGCATCCGGAATTCCACCTATACCAACCTGCAGGGTATCTCCATCATGAATTAAACTTGCACAGTGTCTGCCTATTGCCAATTCTGCCTCTCCAATCACTGGCGCCGGAACTTCAGTAATTGGCACTGTATATTCAACAATGTAATCTATATCACTGATATGTATAAATGAATCCCCCAATGTGCGGGGCATATTTTTATTAATTTGTGCCACTACAAATTTGGCATTTTCCGCCGCAGCTTTTATATAGTCTACTCCAACCCCAAAGCTGCAAAAACCAAATTCGTCCGGTTCTGTGACCTCAATCAATGCAACATCCACTGGTAATGTGGTTCTGAAGAGAGACGGAACCTGATAAAAAAAACATGGAGTAAAGTCTGCCCTTCCCTCTGCAACCGCGTTTCTGGTCGAGTTTCCTACAAAAATTGAATTATACTTAAAATGATTTTCCATTCCTTTTTCTGCATATGGAGCCGGTCCCAACGGGAGTAATTGCACAATCTCCACATTTTCATACTTTTCTTTGTTCTGTACCAGTAAATCGACTAAATAAGATGGCTCCGCGGAACAATGTCCTATTACAACCCGGTCTCCAGGCTTAATACATTCCAGGGCTTTTTTTCCTGAAACTCTTTTTTGATTCAGCGTCTCGTTAGTATACATGAAATCACTCCTTGTCTTTGATGATATTACGATAATATATTTTCTACATTACATTAAATACCATACTGGACAACTCCTGTAAATGGGCACGGAATGAGTGGTAATTCACATTGAATAATTAGACTTATATATCAATATTCTTTGTTCCTAAATGCCTCAATCATTTCATAAGTAATACTCAAATCGCTTAATTCATGTGGTACTTCTGACCGCTCAAACCAGGCAGCATCAGAAAGTTCTTTCTGGTCTAAACAAATGGTCTCGCTGCCTTTTAATTCAGCAAAATATCCGACAATAACTGACCCTGATATCCCCCAGGGCTGACTGCCAAAATACTTTAAATCACTTATTTCTAATCCCACCTCCTCCTTTACTTCCCTTTGGGCTGCTTCCTCTAATGTCTCACCAATTTCTACAAATCCTGCCACCAGACCATGAAGATCAAAATCCCGATCCGCATATTTTGTCAACAGTAATTTCCCCTCATGAACTACAGCCACCATTACCACGGGTGCTATCATCGGATATTCAATATTTCCACATTCATTACATATTCTTGCTCTTTCATGAATGCTATTTTCTAATGTGTTTCCACAATATCCACAATAAATCCGCTTACTATACCAGCCGTTCAGGTGATACGCCGTAATTCCAGCAAAGATTTGCCACTTCTCCTTTAATTTATATATTGTATTAATAGGTAGATAAGTTAATGTTCTACCCTTTAAATCTAAATATTCCAGATCCCGAATCAAGAAAAAATGCCTGTTATCAATAGAAAACAGATATTCTGTAAGTCCTTCCACTTCTTCCGGTGAAGCATATAAATCACCAAAAAACGGGAGAGTAACAGCATTATGTTCCCCAATCGTAAGCAAGATTTTATTTGCTTTAAAAGAAAAAAAATAATCATCTGCCGTTGGTTTGAGTTCTCTGAATTGATTGTCTAATAAATGAGGTTTGATATCTTGTAACATAACACACTCCTTTATTTTTTAAAAATATCCAGCGCCACAGTGTAGCTGCTGGATATTTATTTTATAGATGCGGCAGATTTTCTCTGTACTTCCTAAGATAACTCTCATTAGCGTTCTCAATCTGTCTGTCCAGATTCTTAAGCATTCTATCTTTGTCGCCTGGTAAGTTCCCGCGCACCTGTATCATATTAGAAGCCCCATCTGTAGCAAAATACTCTCCTCGTTCCAGATGCTCAATTAGGGTGCGAAGTTCTTTAAGTTTTTCTATTTCTCCTTCTTCTTCCCAATTTCCCTTCTGGATCTCCTGGTACAGTTCGGAGTTTGGATAGATTGTTAGCATTGAAGCATCAATAATCTTAGGGTGTAATTGATTAATAACCTCAGCCGTTTTTACCGCATTTTCATGTCCCTTATCTTTACCAGCAATGCCTGTTAAATAAAAGAAATGGTATCCCATGCCAGCCTCATCCATTTTTTTTGACTGCCTAATAATTTCCGAAGAATCATAGCCTTTATTCATGAATGCCAACGCCTCATCATAGCCGGTCTCCACTCCAAAGGTAATGTCATCGTATCCCAGTTTATGCAGTTCTCTTAACTCATCAACCGTTTTATTTGTAACATCTGTTATCCTCCCAAAACATCCGATTGACTTAACCTTCGGGTAATATTTTCTAACCATGCCCGCTAATGTCTTAAGCTTATCAAAACTTAAAACAAACGGATTTGCACCGGTAAAAAATACTCTTTCCGCATTTTTGTACATCCCACTCATTTCTTCCAGATCCCCCTCGACCTCCTTCAGAGGACTCATTTTAAATTTGAACGGTAAATCCTCATAAAGAGTACAGAATTTGCAACTGTGGTGTGTACACCCCGCCGTAACCTGGATTAAAGCGGAATATGCTTCATATGGTGGTCTCCAAATCGTTCCTGTATAGTGCATAAAAATCTCCTTTCATTATTCCCTATTCAGTCTTTTTGTTATATCATCTACTTTATCAAGCTTTTCCCATGGTAGGTCAATATCGTCCCTTCCAAAATGCCCATAAGCCGCTGTCTGTTGATAAAGTGGCCTTCTTAGATTAAGGTTTGCAATAATCGCTTCTGGTCTTAAATCAAAAACCTTGTAAACCAAATCTGCTAATTGGTCATCGCTTATAATGCCAGTTCCAAATGTATCTACCAAAATTGATATAGGCTGGGCCATACCTATTGCATAAGATAACTGTATTTCACATTTCAGTGCTGCTCCTGCTGCAACTAAATTTTTTGCGATATGCCTTGCCGCATAGCTTGCACTCCTATCTACTTTTGTCGGGTCCTTTCCAGAAAATGCGCCGCCGCCATGTCTGGAAAAACCGCCATAAGTATCAACTATAATTTTTCTACCTGTTAAGCCTGTATCGCCTTGCGGACCACCAATGACAAACCTTCCCGTAGGATTAATATAAATCTTCGTATTACTGTCAATTAAATGAACCGGTATGGTGGTCTTAATCACCTGCTCAGTAATATCTTCTACCAATTTAGCCATTTCGACATCTGGGGAGTGCTGCGTGGATATGAGCACTGTGTCAACGCGCATTGGGACTCCCTCTCCATCATACTCCACTGTAACCTGTGACTTTCCATCTGGTCCAAGATATGGCAATTGCCCCTTCTTTCGTACCTCTGTCAATTTTTTAGTCAGTTTATGTGCTAAATCAATCGGAGTCGGCATATAATTCTCCGTCTCATCGCAGGCGTATCCAAACATCATCCCCTGATCTCCGGCACCGGTTCCCAGCACTTTATCGGTACTGCCATGCTGCGCTTCAAAGGATTTATTTACGCCCAAGGCAATGTCAGGAGACTGACCTTTGATTGTTGTGATCACTGCACAAGTGTTTGCATCAAACCCATATTGGGGATCGTTATACCCAATATCACTTATTGTCTTGCGAACAATATTTTCAATATCAACGTAAGCCTTCGTAGTAATCTCTCCCAATACAAATACTGCTCCAGTGGTTATTGCTGTTTCACAGGCTACTCTGGCCTGCGGGTCCTCCGCCAATATTGAATCTAAAATAGCATCAGAAATTTGGTCGCATATCTTATCCGGATGGCCTTCCGTAACTGATTCAGATGTAAATAAGTTTTTCATATTGTGTTTCCTCCTTATGTTTGAACCTATCATATCACCATGCAAATCAAAAATAAACTACTGACTTTATTTGTATATTATACTGTAAAAAGTATATAGTTACTTTTTGTATAGTAAGTCACCAAAAACATAGTACCTTGTATTTTCCCATCTGATATATTATAATAACATCAGATTAGGAGGTAAATATTATGGAAAATCCAATTGGAACCACCCACTGTGTTGCCATGTCTCACCTGCAAAAAATCATTGCTGGCAAATGGAAAATAATTATTTTATGGTATCTATCAACAGATACTATGCGCTTCGGGGAACTACAGCGACATGTTGGAGACATTACAATCTCAACACTCACTAAACAACTAAGAGAACTAGAAGATGACGATTTTGTTTACAGGAATGTATATCGTGAAGTACCGCCGAAGGTAGAATATTCTCTTACTGAAAAAGGAAAATCTTTTATCCCAATTTTGCAAAGTATGAAAGAGTGGGGGGAACAACACCTTATATGACACTTTAAACAAAGGAGATCGCAAAGTAGCAGAAGATTTACAGTCAATGGATATCCAAATTTCGCTTCCATATAAAGCCTGTAAATCTGCTACAATTTGCATCTCTCCTATTTTTTTACCACTCCATTAGACTTGTTGCCCAGCTCAATCCACCACCAAATCCAGAAAGAATTATTTTGCTGCCTTTTTTTAACTTCCCTTCTTTGTTCAGTTCATCTAATAAGATTGGTATACTTGCCGCCGAGGTATTTCCATATCTCTCCAGATTCGTAGGGAATTTAATTTCCTCAACACCAAGACGTTTTGCCACGGTATTAATAATACGTTTATTCGCCTGATGCAAGATAAAACAGTCAATATCATTTTTATCACATCCAGCTTTGTCGAGCACCTGTTTAATACTTTCCGTCACCCTTCTCACCGCAAACATGAATACTTCCTGACCATCCATTGCTACATATCCAGGGCGGAAGTCTGTAGGATTAAAAAGATTAGCGGTCTGACGCGCATCGCATGTAAGGTTTTCACCCAGGCCACCGTCAGTACGCTGAACCAATTCAAAAAGCCCTTCGGAATCAAACTCTGCGACAGCTGCGCCAGCTCCATCTCCGAATAAAACCGCCGTTTTTCTATCTTCCCAATCAACAATTCTTGATAGAATTTCAGCACCTACAACAAGTGCTGTTTTATATATACCGGCAGTCATATAAGCATATGCTGTATTTAATCCGCACATAAACCCCGTACACGCAGAATTCACCTCAATGCACATGGCTTTTTCTGCCCCCAATTCTTTCTGAACCAGACATGCTGTATTTGGCATACTTACATCTGGTGTTAATGTACCTACGATAATCAGGTCGAGATCTGCTGGTTTTATATTGGCCTGCTTTAATGCCTCTTCCGCTGCTTTAACAGACATGCTTACAATAGTCTCATCTTCCGCAATTCGCCGTTCTTTAATACCCGTTCTACTTGAGATCCATTCATCACTTGTGTCCATTATCGTAGCCAGATAATCATTTGTTACCACTTTTTTAGGAACACATTTTCCCGTTCCGATTATTTTTAGTCCCATATTATCACTACCTTTCTTTAGACTGTATGTATTCCACAATTGGTGTTTCTGCCTCGTTAGGAATTGGACTTTTAACCAACAGGATAGTGTCCTCCTCATGCTCCTTTTCATAATTGATATAATCCTCCAGGCTAGACACAACAATTACATTCAACCCCCGATCCTGGCAGGTGATGCTCAAGGAAATCAAGGATTTATTAACTGACCCCGGAGAAGCAATTACTAAGGCATCGTGAATTCCTTCCAATTCCTCATTAGTAAGCGAATTAATCTCTACTACCGGGCTTACCTTGCTTGCAACCCACATACAGGTTGTATTTAAAAACATGTTTTCTCTTTCAGCATACTCTTCATTGATAAAAGAAAAAATTTCCTGTACCTGTTTCGGTAGAAAAGTAACATATGGTAAAAGACAAATAGGCTTTCCATTCTGGTGTTCCTGGATACGCTCCCTGTAATTTTCCATTTGTACCATAATCAAATCTTCCGGAAAAAGAGATTCAAAATTTTTAATAATAATATGATTAGGCTCACATAGAAGCACATACTGGTAATCAGGGTCTGCTGCCTCCAGATGCGTCCTCACTTTCCTTACAAATGGGCATGGTTTGTCAATGATTTCGATTCCATGCTCTCTAAGCACCGCCTCTTCATTTGCAATTGAATCATAACCAGAGTTGACTACTATGTAGTTTCCTTCCAGAGCTTCTTTATAGTTTTCTACCACGTCTACATTTAAAGACGCCAGCCAGTCCAAATCAATTCCAACGTGTCCCTGGTCATTACTAATCCAATCCTTAATAATACAGACCTTTTTTTCTCCGGTCCTTTTTGCCTCCTGCATCATCGGAATTAACTGCTGCAAAAAAATCTTATCCAGCCATCTGCACCTTCCATCATTCTTTAACATTTTTACTTTCATCTCAATTTCCTCCTACTTTATATTTTTTACATATATATCAACCGCGAGGTTGATACCATCTTTAACGTTCATTTTCTGTTTCCACTGGATATCTTTAGCTGCATTATTAAAGTAAATAGCATGGTTTGAGAGAATATTAATCTCTCGAAGGGAAAGAACCGGTCTGTTTGTCTTAAAAATGGCGTTCAGGATTTTATTAATTCTCATACGGGCTCTGATCACCATTTTTGAATAAACTTTCTCTGGATATTTGTATCCCAGACGTTTTGCTACAATCTTCACTACATCGTGGACACCCACAGGGTTTTCTTCTAAGCTGACATATTTTTTCCCAATTGCTTTGTCATTGTCCATTGACTGTATAAATAATTCACAAAGGTCGTCTACAAATACAATAGGAACATTTTTCTCTCCTCCTTTGACGAGAAAATCCAAGCCGCCTTTCAACATTTTGATAATCATGGGCATAAAGACTTTATCATAATAACCGTATATATATCCCGGATATATAATTGTCGCCCGTAGGCTATTCATATATTGCTCCACCACTTTTTCCGCTTTATATTTGCTTATTGTGTAATATGAGTACAGCGGTTTTTTATAAGCCTTATAATTTCGTGCTACGATGGAAGAACAATACAAAAATCTGCATGATGGATTGTATTGAGACAGCGCTTCGCATATATTTTTTGTTCCACCGGCGTTTACCTGTTCCAATACCTTTTTAGAAGCCGATGATACCTGTGCAGCCAAATGAATACATACATCTAATCCTGCAACAAATGATTCCAACGTATTAAAATCACAGATATCTCCATATACTAATTCAATTCCTTCTTTCACCAAAAAATCGTGTTTGCTGTTGCGCCTGACAAGGCATCTTATTTCATATCCTCTTTCAAGCAAAATCTCTGACATCCTTCTTCCCAAGCCGCCAGTTGCTCCTGTAATACCTATTACCATGTTTTTCTCCCTTCTTTTATCTGATTCTTTCATAATCCTTTTTGGATTTAAAAGTGTATATGCCAAGATAACCCGTGGCATGAGATTTACCGTCCTGAATCACATTGAAAGCTACATACGAAAGTCCTCCAGTTTTTTTACCTGCCGGTATTGCCTGGATAAAATATGGCCTGCTCAACTCAACATATTTTACGAAGTGGATCAGGCTGGTGGTCAACGTCATAACACCCCCTAAAGGAACTCCTGCCATATGTAGAGAAGCAATGGACGCCTGTCGTACCACCTCAAAAAGTTTAATACCGTCCAGATGGTCAGAAACATGGTCGCTGGTAATTTCGTTTGTCTGGCTAAACCCAAGAAAATACAGCATATTTCCATACCTCTCCGGATAAGAAATCATAACGTTTTCTTCTTCAACTTTATGTACATACTCCTTTGGTATCGGCATCCCGTTCTTTATCAACATGGATTCCATATATTCCGGCATTTTTATTCTTCCAATCACGCCTACCGTTTCCTCTGGCTTTTTATAATTCCATCGTGGCATTGAAAGAATTTCGTCCGTTGTTTTGCCATACATATCATAAAAAAGGTCTTTATTTAAAATCTGCTCCTGGGAATCCATAGATAATGTCATTTTTTCACCTAAACTAAGTAACAGAAGTTCTACCTCGCGTCGATTCTGAACAACAATATCAAATTCCGAATGGTCCTCTTTGGGGTTAAAACAAACGTGGTAATCTGCGCTGCTGTCTCCAAATAAAACCACATCCTCTTTTTCCTTCATTACAGTATTCATATTATAAACTCCTTTCCATTACATACTTAAACCATATTCGCCCATGTGTAACATGCGGGCAACATATGTGTTATCATAGTCACCATTTCTATATACATCATCGCGCAGTATTTTTTCTAAAAACGGCAATGTTGTTTCAACCCCCTGAATAACCGTTGATTTCAGTGCTACCTCCATCTTTTTGATGGCTTCTTCTCTGTCACGACCGTGAGCAATGATTTTTCCCAGCATGGAATCATAATAGGGCGGAATTTTATAACCGGAATAGATAAAAGTATCCACTCTAATATCCGGGCTTCCCGTTGGCGGAATAAACAGGGATATCTTTCCCACACATGGTCGAAAACCTAAGTCTGCATTTTCCGCATTAATTCGGCATTCAATAGCGTGTCCGCTTGTGTTTAAATCAGACTGTGTAACCTTTAATTTCTCCCCATCAGCTACTTTAATCTGCTCTTTTACCAGATCAAACCCAAATACCATTTCTGTTACAGGGTGTTCAACCTGAATTCTGGTATTCATTTCCATGAAATAGTATTTCTGATTCTGGTAATCATATATGAATTCAACAGTTCCTACTCCAACATAACCAACTTTTCTGGCAAGACGGACCGCTGCTTCACAAATATCACTTCGGAGATTCTCATCCAGGAAGGGAGCCGGTGACTCTTCAATAATCTTCTGCATATTTCTCTGTATAGAGCACAGCCGCTCTCCCAGGTGCACATAATTACCGTGTTTATCTCCCAGTATCTGAACCTCAATATGTTTAAACCTCGGAATATACTGTTCCAAATAGACACCATCATCACCAAAACTAATTTCCGCTTCCTTTTTTATAATAGAAAATTTTTCGACAGCCTCTTCCAGACTGCAGCACACTTTAATCCCTTTGCCCCCGCCTCCACTGGAAGCTTTCATAATAATTGGAAATTCCATGTCTTTTAAAATGGATTTTAATTCTTCCACGTTTTCAATAGACGTATCACATCCAAAAACAACCGGAACCTTTGCCTCCTTAGCAATGCTCTTAGCCTGCAGTTTATCGCCCATGCATATAAGGTTCTCAATACTCGGGCCAATAAAATTCAGATGTTCATCTTCGCAAAGTTGCCTGAATTTAATACTTTCAGACAAAAAACCGTATCCTGGATGTATGGCATCACATTTCGTCAGTTTAGCCACCTCAATGATATTGTCCATATTCAGATAACTTTTCGCAGGAGACCCCTCTCCAATCTTGTATGATTCATCGGCCAGCATAATATGCAATGACTCTTTGTCCGCTTCAGAATACACAGCAACGGTTTCAATTCCCAATTCTTTGCAAGCCTTAATAATACGGATTGCGATCTCGCCGCGATTGGCTACTAACACCTTTTTCATAAGTCACCTCTTATTCTGGAATTACTTTAAACAGCGACTGCCCAAATTCTACCATCTGTCCGTTTGATACAAGAATTTCACTAACCCTGCCATCAACTTCTGCACGCATTTCGTTAAATGATTTCATCGCCTCAATCATGCAGATTACATCACCTTTTTTTATCACAGTTCCTTCCTCAACAAAAGGGTCCGTTTCCGGGCTGGAACTTCGATAAAAAACCCCGACCATTGGCGCTGAAATAATCTGCTCCACTTCCACGGCAGTTTTTTTAGGGGCTGGTACCTCTGCCTGCACCGGAACCTTTACCGTATCAACGGGTGCTTCTAACGCTTTACCGTTCTTACTGATATTAATGGACACGTCCTTCATCTCAACCTGCAGAACACTGACGCTATTGCTCGTATAAAATTCAAAAACTCTTTCCAATAAATCATCTTTTTTCTGAATTGTTTCTTCCATAAATTATTTCCTCCTGTACTAAATAATTTTCCCTATTGCCTCATATTTTTCCACGCGTTGCCTTTTGATTTCCTGGCCTGTCAGTGAACTCATATCTGCCAGATACTTCATTAAATACCCCTTAATTATTTTTGCCTGTTCTGATACATTTGAACTGGCATTTGCCTCCGGTTCCGGAATAATATCATCAATGATGGAAAACTTCATTAAATCCTGTGCTGTTATTTTCAAATTCTCAATAGCTTCTTTTATTTTACTGCTATCCTTCCAGAGTATAGATGCTGCCCCCTCCGGTGATATAACAGAATATAATGAGTTTTCTAACATGAGAACTTTATTCCCATTTCCCAAGGCCAAGGCACCGCCACTTCCACCCTCTCCAATTACAACACTTATAATTGGAACCGTAGATTCAGCCATTGCTAAAATACTTTTTGAAATCGCATAACTCTGATTTAAAATTTCTGAACTGGCTGTTGGATCAGCTCCTTTTGTATCTATAAAAGTTATAATCGGTCTATGCAATCTGTTGGACTGATTAATTAATCTGACCACCTTTCTGTAACCAGTAGGTCTTGCCATGCCGAAATTGCATTTAATATTTTCGTCCAGGTTTTCACCGCGCTGATGGCCGATTACAGTCACCGGCATACCATGTAAAGTACCAATACCAGCCACAATTGCCTTATCATCCTCAATTAGCCGATCTCCATGTAATTCCACAAAATCCTTGAAGATAAGATTTATATAGTCTTTGCTCCTCGGTCTGCTTTCAGACCTAATAATCTGCAGCTTATCCAGAGGGTGTTTCACCGGTGCTTTTGATTTTTGATTTTTATAATGTTCATACTTTTCCTGAATTTCCTTGTTCTTCTCTTTTGTAAAGTAAGAGTGTCTGGTGTTTACACAAATCCTAATTAGATTTCCCAGATATTTTTGCTGGTCGGACCTTGAAACAATATCATCAATATGCCCATGCTGCAGAAGAAACTCAGCTGTTTGAAACCCCTCCGGCAAATCAGATTTTAGTGTTTGAGCAATCACTTTTTTTCCAGCAAATCCGATTATAGCCCCTGGCTCTGCTATAAGAATATCGCCTAAAGTTGCGAAACTGGCAGAAACACCTCCCGTTGTTGGATTGGTCATTACAACCACACTAAGTATTCCAGCCTCCCTCAACATATCTATAGCAAAGGATGTCTTCGACATTTGCATCAGGCTTAGCATCCCCTCCTGCATTCGGGCTCCACCAGATGCTGAAAAAATAATAAAAGGTATTTTTTCAAGACAAGCTTTCTTAGCTGCCTCATATATTTTCTGCCCCACAACGGTTCCCATACTTCCCATTCTGAAACCACTGTCCATTACAGCTAATACACATCGCATTCCTTGAATTCTTCCAATACCTGTAACGATTGCCTCATTTAATCCTGTCTTATTGCGGTCACTTTTTATTTTGTCTTTGTAACCCTCAAAATTCAGGACATCCTTCGCCTTATAATCTCCGTTAAATTCCACAAATGATGCCTCATCACACAAAAAATTAATCCTGTCATATGCCTTGATCTTATAATGGTAATTACAATGGGGGCATACCCTGCCATTTTCTTTAAGATCAAGGCTTAAATTTTTTTTTTACATACCGGACACGCCTCCACTCTCTCCTCAATATATACATCTTCTTTGGAATCAAACACCTTACGGTATATCTTCTTAATCGGATTCATCATCTCTGCCATTGCTTTTTCCTCCTAAAATAAAATCTTTTTTATATTTTCTAAATCCTCAAGATTCTGTACATTGGTTACTTGTATGTCAGGATTTATTTTCTTAATAAAATTAGATAGCGTCTTGCCCGGACCTATTTCAATAAAACAGTCAACCCCTCTTGCAATCATGTTTTCAACACTCTGCTGCCACATTACAGGTGATACAACCTGTCGGCAGAGCAATGATTTAACGCTGTCCGGATTATCAATATAAGCCGCTGTCACATTTGACACATATGGCACAGTAAAATCATTTACCTGCACCTTACTTAAAGCAGCATTTAACCTATCACTTGCCGTTTCCAGTAAGGGACTATGAAATGGACCACTGACATTTAAAGAAATGACTCTCCTTGCTCCCGCCACCTCAAGTTTGCCGTATACACTTTCCAGTGCTGTCTTTTCACCAGTTATTACAATCTGACCAGGACAATTATAATTTGCTATGTAGATGCCCTTTTTATCTCTGCAGATTTCCTCCACTGTTTTATAGTCAAGTCCCATTACTGCCGCCATTGCCCCACCTTTTGGATAAGCTTCCTGCATGTATATACCTCGCTTTTTTACAAGTTCAAAAAGTTCCTTATCATTTATCACTTTTGAAGATGCAAGCGCTGTATACTCACCTAAACTTAATCCTGCATTTACAACCGGCTTGATTCCCATACCTTCAACAACACGCAGGATTGCTAGTGATGTTGTGAAAATAGCAATTTGAGTATATCGGGTTATATTTAACTGTTCCCCATTACCAAAACACAAATCAGCAAGGTCCATCCCACATACTTCTGATGCACTCTTATATATTTCTTTTGCTTCTGCAAAAGTATCATAGAACCCCTTTCCCATGCCTGGAAATTGTGCTCCCTGGCCGGGAAATACGAATGCAATATTTTTCATGGTCATCTCTCCTCTTTCTACTTTCCTAACATATCTTCTTGTTACAAAATGCTTTATATCTTGTTCGTAAAAGAATCTATCACACAGGTAACCCAAAAGTAAATACAGGGCGAGTGTATGGTCATCTACACCGCATGATTAGACTCCTCTATCACTAATTCAGAACATATTTACATGTATAAAACACACTTTTGTTCTCCATAATTTTTGTCAGAACAAAAAAAAGATCCACTCTCTTCTTTAATAGAGAATGAATCCATATAACTCGATTATTCATTTTTTATCCCAGCTGATCACCATAATAGTCCAGCAAAGCTTCTTTAAATTCTTTCTTACGATATTTGCTCAAAGAGATAACAGTCCGGTCATTTAATATAATATCAGAATCTATGGTTTCTTTTACATATTTTAGGTTAATAATAAAACCCCTATGGCATCGAAAAAAGCTTTTATCCAAAAACTCCTCATGCTCTTTCATACTATGATAGCTTAGTATTTCTCTTTCTTTTGTATGAATTCGCGTATTTCGTCCAACCGTCTCGATATAAAGAATATCAGATAAATTAATTTTAAATACGCCCTCATCATTCTTTTCAATAAAGAATCTTTTATTTTCCAGGTCCAGAGCTTTAATGACTCTCTCCAGTTCTTTCTGGAACCTTCCGTAGTTCAATGGCTTAGTTAAATATCTTTCAGCATTAACCTTATAGCCTTCCAATGCATATTTTATGATTGATGTGAGAAAAAATATTTTTACATCCGCGTCCTTTTTACGGATTATATGGGCTACTTCAATCCCATTCAATTCTGGCATTTGAATGTCTAAAAATATGATATCTAAATCATTATTTTCCTCAACATATTTTAAAAGAGGAATACCACTTGTGAATTTAATTAAGCTAAAATCCCCTCCGTTCTTATCAGCATATCTCTGAAAATAATCCTCCAACACAGATAATACATAAGATTCATCATCACACAGGGCCACTCTCATGGTATTCCTCCTCCTAAACTATTTATTAATATTCAAATTCTTTTGCAGCTTTTCTGGTATCTGTGGCTGATGAATTATCAGCGTACAGGTCGGCGGATCAAAATACATATCCACCGTATCAACTGCCATACGCATAGCAGTTTTACACAATAAGTCTACTGTAGACTCCTTACATGAATCAATTGATTTCTTGAGCATTTTCATAATAACGCTTCCTCCATTTAATGTTTTTCAAATTCCCAACCAATACAAGTACAGTACATAAAAATAACCCCATTCCCATGAACTCAGCAATAGAACGCAATCCTAAATACCAAAGAGCCATCACAAGCATAGTAAATATAACGACACAACTACGCGCTTTTTCTTTCATTTTCTCCTTACTCCTTTGGGAAATAGGGTTGTTCATAGCTTCACACGGAGCAAAAAGAAATATTATCCCATTACAAAACAATAAAAGTACGTAGATATAAAAATTCCATTGAAAATCCACATACTTCACAAAGTTTAAGATTACTATAAAACTGCCTACAAAAGTGGATATACATTTCACATGTGTATCTGCATGATATCCTCCTGAAAAAGAACGCAACATACAATAGGCCGCTAAATATACTGCGCCTTGAATTAAACTGCCATAAGCAAAACTGATTACCAAAACAGAGCCTATGCTAAATATAGAAGATATCAAAAGTTCGAGTCCATAAGCGCAGACTTCCTCATCATCTCTCTCAATCATGCCTTTTTCAACATAATTATAAGCTAGTTTTTTAGCCATTTTCTCAATCACCAAATCACCTCCGCATGTAAAGTATCATATATTGGACAGATATAAAACAGGCAATACATGAATGGTCATTCAAAACGTATAAATGGACATATACTATTGTACAGGTATCATAATCTTTAATACGAACAAATTTTCATCTATACTGATTTTTTTAGTTCCATTGTATTTTTGAAGGACATCATCCAAATTTTTAAGTCCCAGACCATGATTTTCTTTATCTTCCTTTGTAGTAGCCAACGTGATACCTTTACTCGCAGTATTACGTGGCTTCATATAATTAGTCAGCTTTATAATTATGTAATTATCAATGTTATCCATTTTAAAGATTATCGGCATATCAACAGTTGAATCCAACTGCATACTTGCTTCATACGCATTCTCAAGAATATTGCCAAATAATGTGCAGACATCAAAATCCGTCATAAAACACCCTCGGGAAAAATTTATATTCACTTCAAAATGAATCCCTTCCTTATCACATTTTTTCCGCATCTCATTCAACAAACAATCAAGCATACCGTTATCCGTGTGATATATCGTATCAAACGACTCTAACTGGTCCAATATATTATCCGCATATTTCATTCCATCTGCGGATTGCTGTTTTTCCAGACAATACCTCAAATACGAAGTGTGACTCTTCATATCATGATACATCTTTCGGATTCTTTGATCATTATACATTTTCTCTTGAAATAATTCGTATTGCTGCTTATTCTGCAGTGTCAGACGTTCGATAATTTTTTCTTTGTTTCTGTAACTTTCATAATAATCGAAAAAGACAACATAGCTCATTGCTGCAAAAATAATCAAAATCGACACAGCCATATTTTCAAAATATACTTTTCTTGAAACGTTGTGACCAAGGCTGATTAAATTTTTCGTACTTATAATCAAAGCAACAACCGTAATACCCAACGGTATCATTATCAGGCCGGTTGTCAATAAACTATATTTCTTATTTCCGCTCTTGCAGAAACGATTCCATAAGATGATTAAAACCATATTCAACATCTTAGTTCCTAATAACACTACCATGTACAAAATATCATTGTGCATAGCCTCATGATTTCCAGTCAAAACGATTCCTGCGATCACCAACATCTCAGTTATCTGCATAAGGACAAAATACGAAACTAATAACTTTATAGCCTGAACAAATTGAATGTCACAATAGAAGAAATGAATAAAGATACCAATCAGCACACAATATAATAGTATTCTAAACCCTGCGGCACCAGCCAAATTGTTTACCAATAGAACTACAAGGCCATATCCTATACAATAGGTAGCCGTAACTAAATAGTTATATTTGAATCTGTAGTTTTTCAAAAAAAGCAACAGTAATAACACATCTAACATCACTCCTATTATCTCGTGAAACGCTCCCATGATTGTATATCCACCCTTTCATAAACTCTTTTATCATTCTGCCATCCCACCCAGGTAATAATGATGCAGTATTATATAACGTATTATCTTATTTGTCAAACTAAAGAATATATGTACAATCTAAAAAATATTTACAAAATCACAATTTTTTTAGAGTTTACTACAAGATTTTTTCTATTAGGCAGGAAATGTAGTCAGTATGGCCACATTTCCGCCGCATAAGTGTCCATTATTCCTCTGCTTTAATATAATGCATAACGTCTCCGATAGTCTTGAACCGCTCCAGTTCTTTTGATGGCAGTTTGATATCATACTCATCTTCCAAAGCCATAACCAATTCGAAAAGGTCCAATGAATCCAGTCCTAAATCGTCCTGGAATGATGTCTCCTCTGTGATTTTACTCACGTCACAGCTTAACTGTTCCTCCAAAAGTTCTTTTATTCTTTCTAACATGTTTTCCATCCTCCTAAACTCTTTTCTTCATTTTATCTACATATAGCAGGCCATTTACAATCCAGACAAAAAGACCAAATGTACACCAGATAATCCACTGTTCAATACCAATCAAATCTCCGAAAATATCCAATGTGGTATGCTGCGGTCTTATAATTATCATACCACAAAGGAAAACACTCATGAAGATCCAATGTATGCCCACAATTACGGTTTCAAATTTACTCCTTATCATGCATACTGCAAATATTGCAAAAATAGTTGCAATCAAAATATTTTCCATAAGAGTAAATTTTGCATATGTACCGAATTCCGAACTCAAATGAACCTGGAAGATTAGGTGGAGTAACGCTGCCACCAAATCAACTGAAACCACTATAATTTTCTTTACCATCAACTACCTACCTTTCCTCTTTAAATTTTATTTTCATTCGTCAATTGTCGGCACTACAAATGACGATTACAAATTATCATATCTACTAATTTCTGTAAACGCCAAATGAATAAATGGTATTTTAAAATGCACTTTTGGCTTTGTGCAGTAGATGGGGACAAAAAGGCCGTACATCAAATAAACGATGTACGGCTCTCTGTCATGCACTTATGGATATTTTAATGTAATTTCCAGACAAATCATCAAAGATGCTAAATCCTGATTTATTATCACGTAAAGAATTTATAAATTCTTTTCTGCAAATAACCGTGAGTTGTGCGTCTAAATCGTCCTGCTCAACCACTTCTACTCTATCAAAACATCTTTCTCCGTTGACCCTCAACCCCTCCAACTGTTTACCAAAGAGTTGAAATATTTCTGTGATGTTAAGGGGAAATTGTCCTTTATCCCACCAATCAAGATGGCAATTACTATAGTTACTGTTGAATGTATTTAAAAGATACGCCCAATATCTATAGCCAGCAATTTTAGATAATTTCAGTCTGATTTTATTTCTTTTGCTTTTTGCCAATGCTTGAAGCGTTTTTTCTAACGCCTCATTACTTACAAGTCTAACTTCGTCATGTATAAAATCCAAGACATAATCATTACTAAAAAACATACTGTACGTTCCCTCTCCATAACGGTGATTTAAACAGAAAATGCCTCAGAAAAACTAAATTTATCTTTTATAATAGCATTTAATATATTGTTTAATTCATTCACGCTAAATTCATATTTTTTATCACAAAATTCACACTTGACTTCAATAGGCATATTCTCCTTTACCATTTCCCTGATTTCCTTGCTACCGAGACTTTTCAAAATATGCCAGAGTTTTTCCGATGAACAGTCACACCTTAGAGAATATTGTACCCGATCTGTGATTTTATACTCAAAAGAGTCCATAAGACTTTTGATAATCTGTTCAGGTGTTTCAGCGCCATTAAACTTAAACCCTTTAACACTGGTTTCAATAAGTTCTACATCCGATTCGCTTGCCTCTGGCATTAACTGCACAATATATCCTGTAGAATGTATAAGTTTTCCGGACGAATCCAATCTGACACTTGCACCCACGGAAGTTGGCGTCTGTTCTGAATTTGCAAAATAAGCAGTGATGTTTTCTGCAATCTCACCCTGCCCTAATTCCATATGGCTATTATACGGTTCTTTGAGACCAAAATCTTTAATGACAGTCAACCGTCCACCACCAATTGCCGATCCTACCGAAAACAGTACCTCTGGTTCAGTTACACTATCATCCGAGATGATATAGCCTTTTACATCACCCAATGCGTTGGCAGTGACTACAATTTCTTTTATGTATTTCTCACCTTTTATTTGAAGTGTAAGTTTTTCATCGGAACCTTTCATCATGCTTCCCATAATAGTTCCAATTGTCAGTAATTGACCTAATGCCACTGATTGTATCGGGTTGAGGTTATGTTCTTCCATTGCCTCTTTGACTATATCATAGGTATCCGCTGCCAGTATACGCACGGTCTGGCTCTTATTTAACCCTTTCAAAACAAAACTTTCAAAAATTTGTTTTTTCATAATATCTCCTTTCATTCTATAACTATACCATTATAAATATAAAAATCAATAACTGTCATGATATATACATACTACATTCAATAGTAGTGTGAAAATACTTATTGTGAAATTCCTTATTGGGGTAAATCTCGAAAAAGGTCCCCGCTAAAGTAGGTGGTATTAAATGTATACTATTTAATAAATAATAATTCAAGTAATTCTGTATGATTGGGCATTATAACTGTCGTTTTGGACCAGGTGAATTTCCATTATATATTCCGAACATTAACATTTTTATATTTAAAGCAATTATACATACTTAAAATATAAATATCAACCCATTATCAATATTTTTTTGTATTTTAAATAGATGAATATTATTTCAAATATATTAGTATATAGTTGAGGAGGAAAATCTATGTATAACGAATTGCTAAGGATACGCTTACTGTCATTGCTGAATACGAAGGGTCTGTCAGAATATCAAGTGAGCTTAGATTTAGGCCGCAGCCAGGGTTATCTACATTCAATCACATCCGGAAAAAATTTGCCGTCTATGGAGGCATTTTTTGATATATGCAATTACTTCGAACTTACACCAAGTGAATTTTTTGACAGTGAGTTAAATAATCCAACACTTATACACAAAATAAATCAATACATCAAAAAACTAAATGATGAGGATTTGATACTGTTATTAAGTGTTCTCAATCGTATTGTTTCAGCTACGGAAAAAACGTAAGTCACTTCTTAAATGCCAAGACGAAGTTTGTATTTTTACTTTGTCCTGGCATTTAACCTTTAAAGTCTTCGTAATAGTCTGTATTTTTTACGAGTCAGAGCGTTTGTCTTAATTCTATGCTAGACTGAAAACAAGGATTTATATTTACGGGGGGTGAGAGTACATGAAAATAGCAATATATGATACTGGGTTGTCCATCAGTGATCAGATACTCAAACTTTTAGACAAATATATACGCATGAGAGATATTAACTTCAATATTTGCAATCTTTCCAACTCAGATTGCCAATTATCGCTCATATGCAAAGTAGATATAGCTTTTATATGCATAGATTCTTCAAGTCAGATAGAAATGCTACGTAAATTCTGTTTAAATAATTCAAAATGCAAAATTATTATTGTTGCCTATATACCTGATTACAGATATGCATTTCAGTTTCATGCATTTGACTTTATCTCTCTTCCAATATGTGAAAAGAATTTTTTCCACACTCTGGACGATGCGGTTTACTATCTAACCCATACCTCTGTGGAAACCACAGTGGCTCTGCGCACGCCTTTTGAAACCTTAAATATTAAACCAGCAAAAATATATTATTTTGAGCGCTGTGACCGGAAGATAGTAATCTCTACAACACAGGGGGAATATATTTACATTGGTCGCTATACCATGAAAGAACTCACACAAAAATTCAAACCATATAATTTTGAATGTCCGCATAAAAGCTTTTTAGTGAATTTAAGACATTTGAAATATATAAAGGGATTTGATATTTATATGAGTTCCGGCGCGATTATACCTCTTGCCCAGAAACGAACAGTGGAATTTAAAGCTACATATAACAAGTATATTGAAAAACGATTTGACCTAATATGAGAAATGGCTGCCCGGTCCTATGGGCAGCCATTTTCTTATATTTGTGTTTGTCTCACATAATTGCATATATATGCCAGATCCAGCTTAGGGTTATTGCTTCTAATTTTGTTCAGACCTGCCAGTGATTGTTCCCTCTTTGATTTATTTTGCAGATCATTCAGGGTAAACATAATGTTTAAACGCCTCCCTATATTGAACAACTCTTTTTCAGCTTGTGGTAAGTCCAGATACTCATCTACAATTCGCAGCATTTTCTCCTTTTCTCTTTGTAAATTTCCGCGCACTTCCAGCAGTAAATTAACAATATGCTCATTCATATAATAACTGTTCATAGTATTCAACCGTTGCAAAAGCAATTTTTGTTCTTCCACAATCTCTTCTTCTGTTTGTAGGGTCAATTCCTTATTAGTCACATACTTCCACATTTGTGATGATGGTTTCAACCCAGTAGCATGTACCCTAATGTAATCAGGCTTAATTATGTTTAAAACTCTTGCTGTTTCAACCGCATTTTCCTCCGCCAGTTCACGTCCTCCAATTCCAAAAAGGGTAAATTCAGATAAAACAAATCCCACCTCTTTAGCCTTGCATCCTCCTTCCACAACAATTTCAGAATCAAATCCTTTATTAATCATACTCAAAATAGTATCAGAGCCAGTTTCCATTCCACAGTATAAGTGTGTGATTCCTGCCTCTTTCAGCTGTTTCAACTCATTCGAGCTTTTTCTTGCAATACTATCAGCTCGAGAATACGTTGTTACATTTTTTATATTTGGCAAATACTTATGTATGGCTGATAGAATTTGCACTAAATATTCTGTCTTTAAAACAAAGGCATCTCCATCCTGCAAAAAACATGTTGTATATCGTTTAGAAAAAGGAGATGCTGCGGCTTCTATTAGATCCGCCTCAATCTCTTCAATACCTCTTCTTGAAAATTTATATTGCTTATATAAATCACAAAAATAGCATTTATTCCAGTGGCACCCCCTTGTTACTCTTAACATCATACTTTCCGCCTCTGAAGGCGGTCTTATTGGTCCAAGTTCCATATTATTCATAAAATCACGTCCTTTCAAAACAATTATAGTTTAGGCAGCCACTATTAGAAATACTGCACTTTTTTGTAAGCAACTATATCAAAAGTGCATTACTATATTTTTTATAGCAATGCACCTTTTAATAACAGCCAAATATTCAAGCGCTCTGGGGATAAGGTATATCTTTAAAAATAAACCGCATCAAAGCATTTGCTATCCCATCCTTATCGTTTCCATCTGTAACATAGTCAGACTGCTTCTTCACGTCATTTTGTGCATTTCCCATGGCAATTCCCAATCCTGCATAAGAAATCATCGAGAGGTCATTGTAACTATCACCAAATGCAATTAGTTCCTCTTTATTAATATTCAATTTATGACATAAAAAGGTTAGTGCAGCACTTTTCTCTATGCCTTTGTCCATTATTTCAAGGAAATATGGCTTAGAAATCGTCAAACTGAACTTATTTCCCAGATTATCATTCAGCTTTCCGTACACTTCACGCAGGTAGTCCGGATCAGCCAGCATAAGAACTTTAACAACCTCCTGATCTATTGCTTTAACAAAATCCGTAACCTCACGAATTGGCATCCCCGTTATTTTCCCCTCGATCTCTGTATACTGATTATTCTTAGGTGTGATAATCTCGTTTCCAACATATGTATGAATGAATACATCATTTTCTCTGCTTAGATCATACAAGTTGCGTATACAACTCATTGGTAAATTCTTCTGCAGGATAATCCTATTTGTCTTACAATCCTTTACCATTGCCCCATTAAAACCAACGATAAACCCTCCATATTTTTTCAGTTCCAATTCCTCCGCATACTTTTCTATTGCATATATCGGTCTGCCAGAGGCCAGTATAATATGAATACCATCTTGTTGGCACTGCATAAGAGTATTTTTTGTCTGCTCTGCAATTTTTAAATCGGTGGTCAACAAAGTATCATCTAAGTCCATTGCTATTGCCTTATATTTTTTCATAGTGTGCTCCTTTCCTAATTCTTAATAAGCGTGTCCTTGTTCAAATTCCCACTGAACACCATACTTATCAAGAAAGTAGAAATAATATGTATTTCCTATCGTTTCACACACTTCACGCTTTGCATCCAAGTTATTCTCTTTTTCCGTATCAAAGAATCTTACCTGTTCAGGTGTGATGTCATCAATCTTGTATGGTCTGTAGGAATCTGATGGATTGATTAATTTTATATCTGGCAAGGATTTAATATACTCGAATGCTTCTTCGATATTATTAATCTCCAGGGCAACATGACGTACCCCATTAATATTATTTACGTCCTCTATATGCTGTGCGTTTACAGTCGCTGGCTCCAGGTATTGCATCAATTCTAAGGTCAGCTTTGTTCCAGGTATTTCTAAAAAAGCAATAGAGAGGCTGATATCCTCGGCATCTTCAAGAAAACCTGCAGCTTTTGCAAAACCTATGTTTTTAAAATTCCTAAAAATCTGTATCGGTACTGCTTCTAACAATTCACGGTAATATTGAATACCCGTATCAATGTCATCAACCACAATATTGATATGAGCAAAATCGGTGAATTTTAGTTTCTTACCTTTTTCACTCTTAGGCTCAATCTTCTTAATCACCTTACAAGGGTTGCCTACAGCTATTGTATTATCTGGTATATCTTTGGTGACAACGCTTCCAGCTCCAATCACCACGTTTTTCCCTATTGTGACCCCATTAAGGATAATACTTCCCCCTCCAATCCAGCTATTATCACCAATTTTTATCCTGTCAGCATATTCCAAATCTTCTAACCGCACTTTATAGTCTGTTGGATGGTATGCTGCATATATCTGGACATTAGGCGCAAGCAATACATTGTTACCTATCTCAACAACATTACAATCTAATATTGCACACCCATAATTCATAAATACGTTATCGCCCAGGATAAGATTGTATCCATAATCGCACTGAAACGGAGGTTTTATGACTACATTCTCCCCCAATTTCCCACACAGTTCTTGTAAAATGGAAGAACGAAGTTCGGACTCATCGTCCTTTGTCTGATTATATCTTAAAGTCAATTCATAGGCATGATTTCGCTCTTTTGTCAGCTCTGCATCTTTATGATTATAAAGCTCATTTGCAAGCATTTTTTCCTTTTCTGTCTTCATAAGTATCCTCCTCACCCCATTATGATAAATGCTAGAATCTCCAGTGCTTCATCACCTGTATTGATTACACTATGATGCTCACCATCACCAGTAATGACCACATCACCCGCCTGAATCTCAATTTCTTTACCATTATCAATGGCAGTACCTTTTCCAGACCTTATAACATAGCACTCTGTCTCTTTCACATGTTCATGTTCACCTATGCTACACCCCGGTGGAACGGTCATATATGACAAAAGCCTGCAGTTTGGAATTATTTGTTTGTCTAAGCAATTAAGGAAATGAATGTCACCACGACCACCTTTTAGTTCCGATCTCACCTGTATTTCCATATCTTTTTCTTTTACTATCACATTATACCTCCTGATTAACTTACAATTTTTATGTATCTAGCTCAAATTAACACTATTTTGTTATTGAAAAATTGTAGTCACCTCCCTGTTTTAATTTGTCACGGATTATAAAGCCATTGACATTCCTTTATCAAGGGGGTTTGTCGTTTCTACGATTTTTTTGTCTAATCTACGAAAAAACACATAAAAAAAGAGCACAGGGGATATGTTTAATATCGCTCCCTATACTCTTCTTCTATAACCCAATTACTTATTTTTTAAATATTCCGCTCCCCAGTCACACATCACATCCAGAATCGGAATAATGGTTTTTCCAAACTCTGTCAGACTATATTCAACCTTTGGAGGTACTACTGGATATACCACACGATTTACCAAACCGTCCTCTTCTAATAAACGTAATTGTTGCGTCAGCATCTTAGGAGTTGCCTGCGGAATTAAGGCACTTATTTCTCCAAAACGTAAGGTCTTTCCAACGAGATGCCACAAAATTAAAGTTTTATATTTTCCCCCAATCAATTCTAATGTTGCCTCAACAGGGCATCTATACTCACTCGTACATGTGCTCATACTGCTAACCTCCTTATAGTATCTTTTATATAGTAATTAACTTTCTTCATATTATTGCACTTTTAAGTGCGTACTTGTCAGGAAGATAATTGATGTTATAATCATATCATAACTTAACGGTGACTTCAATGCCTGTCGGAAGAACATATGAGGCTGCTGTTTAGAAAAATAAATATTTGAAAGGAGTCTATAGATGAATACTTTAGACATTATTAAAAAGAGATTTTCTGTTCGTAAATATGAAAATAAACCCGTGGAACAGGAAAAGCTTGATGCGATTTTAGATGCCGCCCACTGCGCCCCCACTGCTGCCAATATGCAGCCACAGAAAATCCTTGTGGTTCAGGACCCAAACAATCTGAAAAAATTTAGCGCCGGCGCTAATACTTATGGTGCACCGCTGGTTATGCTTGTTTGCGCTGATTTAAACAGCGTCTGGACCCGCCCTTATGACGGTAAAAACATGGTTGATATTGACGCATCTATCGTCACTGACCACATGATGTTGACTGCAACCGATCTGGGCCTGGGAACCTGCTGGATTACCTATTTCGATCCGGAAGCTATTCGTAAGGCATTTGACCTCCCCAAAGAACTTATTCCGGTCAATATTCTAACAATCGGATACAGTGCCGACAAGGAGTTAGCATCTGACCGTCATTCACAGACCAGAAAGCCGCTGAATGATACTGTGTCCTTTGAAAAATACTAATAATATCTCTTATAGATAACACTCCCCTTGTTGTAAGGAAGAAACCGCTCATACTCTAATATGAAGCAGTTTCTTCCTATTATATATAATCTCAAACCTGGTGCTACATAGATGAGTCCCCTATCATTTATGTAACACCAGGTTTGAATTTTTCTCTTTTATTCACTTTTCTCAAATATGCATCTAAGAATCCTCTAAATTGCCTATTACTTCTATTCCATTACTTTTAATTTATCAATTAAATAATCAGCCACTTTTTTGTCAGCTGGCGAAAGATCTCTAATTGTTTGCATTATTTCATTAGCGTTTTGATTACTGCTTTTATAATATCCAAGTAAATAGTCCGGTGTAGTGTCCAAGCACTCGCATAGATTTATAAGCAGCCTTGAACTCGGCATTCTGCCTCCACTCTCTAAAGTGCGAATATAACCACTTGCTTTACCACAAAACTTAGCAACATCATCGACTTTCATATTTTTCTGTAATCTTAGCGCCTGTACTTTCCTACCAAGCAATATACTTTCCATTGTACTTTTCTCATTGGCCATTTTTATACTCCGCATATGCTTTAAGCAGATATAATACTAATTTTTTCTGCCCTGCATCTAAGCTATTTATTTTATTAAATAGTATATCATCCTCCGCTTGTAAACCATCGGGAAATCCCAATAAATAACTGGGGGAAGTATCTAACAAATCAGATAGTTGGATAAGTAATGCAATGCCCGGTATTTCTCCGCTTTCTATCTGTCGAAGATATCCCGTATTAATGTAACACTTGTCCGCCAATTCATCACATGTCAGATTATGTTGTCTTCTTTTTTCCTGTAGTCGTTTACCAAATCCAACATCTTTCATATTTGCGCCCTTCCTACAAATCCTTAATCTTCTTGTATTCCAAATATTGGTCTAATAAATATCGCGCTACCCGCACCTCATCCGGTGTGAGTTCATATATTTTTGCAAGCAACACTTTTTCCTCACTACTTTTACCAGAAGCATATCCCAAAAGATAATCTGGAGTCGTATTCAATATATTACACAATTGAACCACTAATTGGATACTGGGCACATTCCCCGCCTCGATCTGCCTTATATATCCCTCATTCACAAAACACTTCTCAGCAAGTTCACTACAATTAAGACCTATCGACTTTCTCTTCTGTTGAACTCTTTTCCCAAAATTTTTATCTATCATGTTAGTCCTCATGTTATAGTATTGGTGCTTCCTTATAAATAGTATACATTCTGCTCAACACGAATTCTATTCAGTAAAACATTACATGGTCATAAATAGTCAACCTCACGATTGCTTAATTGATGATGCTCAATCATACATAATATACAAATTACTGAATAAATCCGCAATTATATTATATAGCATATTGTCATGTATAATCAGCTTATGTTATACTATTAAAGACAACATTATCTATTCCATAACACCAAGGAGAAAAATATGTCAAAAAATAGAAATGTATATCTTTCACAATATTTTTTAGGTTATTTTGGCAAAAACTGCGATTTCACTGATGCCAGGGTCCGTGCTGCATTACAACGTACAGATGCTGAACTGCAACGGCGGCTTACCAATACTGAAGTTTCAGTAAAGGAAATAAATGACCTTTGGGATGCCCTTAATGCTTTTGAATCCACATTAAAGGAATACAAGTCTGATTTTCCCACGTTATATAGAGTATTTAAAGCAAATAATTTCACTTATAAAAAATAGTAACTCATCATCGAGCAATATGAGCATACCATGATAAATGTTTGATGCTATTACAATGGTGTATGTTAATGATTATTTGATGTATAGTCATTATTATTTCGTCAAGCAATCCAAAGATGAGGAGGAAGGCTGCTTTGAAGAGTACATATGATGAAACAATATTTAAAGAAGATATGGAAATGCTATTACTCACACTTACCAAACGTACAACTTCAAAGAAACAGATTTGGAATTGTAAGAAATATGTACCGATTACATTTATAGACACTTCGGAAGTGAGTGAAGAACGAGCAAAGGCCGATATTTTCCACACATTTTATTCTGAAACTCTCTTGAATAGCAGGCTATTTAATTTAGAACTAACCGAATTGATTTCATTACCATCTGGCAAAGGCGATATCATGGGCTCGATACGTTATGAAAATGAATTTGGACCTCACTTGTACGAATTTAGACTATCCGAAGATATTAAATTTGATGATTGCACTGCGGGGAATCTAATTCTGCGATATAACAACTCACCACTCCTTTCTTTTAGACGTGCCGCTGTCAAAGTATTTGCCAAGTCAGAGACTGTAAAAAATAGCCCTTCTTCTGATTTTGTTCTGATGAAAAAAGAAATTGATTTTTGGAAAAGTAGTTCTAATGGTCCGATAATGCAGTTACTTGAGGGATTGATGATTGAAAGAAACTCACTACGCTTCCATCAAATTATTTTTAATACAAGTTATAGAACAAAGCTCTATTCTCAATATAATCAATTAATACGATAGTTTATCTAGGAGGAGCAAAAAATTATGATTGATCTGCTTAACTACATAAAAGAACACGAAAATGATATTGACTCAATACTAATGTCAGTAAACTACCTCAATCCCCATAGCACCTCAATAAAAGATACCCTGGCCACATCTATAAACTGGGAATATAATTACTATCTCAGTACACACAACTTAAATTACCTATATACGGGGCTTTTAATTATTGAAGCCTATCTGCGGTTAGGATTCCCCTATGAGTTTGGCCGGGAACATTTTGATAAGGTTTTAACTGCCCTCGGAACTGATGAAAACAGTCTTTTTCCACGCACGAGGTACTTTCCAGCAATAAAGTTAAATAAATCACAGATAAATTCAGTTTTTGGTCGTTGGTATCCCATGCCTAATGGTTTAAAAAAACCTGACATGATTAATGAGATTATAAATAACGTAACAAACAGAAAAAAAGGGATTTATACTTATAAAAGTAACCATGGACATATCATTGAATTAGTAATCACCGATACAGAATGTTATTTACACGATATACAGCGTGGAATCTTTTATTCGTTTATAAAAGATTCCTCAAAACCTTATTTAAGAGATGGAATGCTTCCGCCATATACTATATATTAAAATAACCAATGCACTATTAATTCAAATAAAGTGCATTGGCTATTTATTATCTCTTATGTCTCTAAGAATCTCAAAAATATCCTTATCGGACTTTTCCACGTCCTCTACAAATATTTTGTTAATGAACTCCTGATATTGGTCATCGCGGATTATATTCTGATGTTGCTTTATCAGTTCTATAAACAAATTACAAAAACCATGCTTTAAAACAATAAAGGTAATTTCATAAAATTCATCAGCATTAATACTGTCCTGGCTTATTATCATTTGATATGCCTCGTTGTCTATTCTACTTAATTCTATCAATTCATTTAACCAGAGCAATGCTTCCTTCATCAAGTAATTCGATAACAGCATAATTCTTGTTGTCGAGCAAACTTACTCCCGACTCCTCCTTTCAAATGCCTAAACTCGCAAACTGGTATAAAATAATTATATAGCTTTACACCCTTGCTGACAATCCCCAAAATATAGCTATTGCATAACGTGTTTTTGATGTTAGCATAAATACAGATAACTAGGGCATACCTATTAGTCGCTCATTTTCAAATGGCAAAAGCGGCCGAAAACGTAGAACCGATAACAGTGAGAAATAAACTCACAAGTTGTCGGTTCTACGTTCTCAGGTGCTTAGGCAGTAATATTTAGTCCACATATATAGTTTTATTCACTAATTTGGAAGTAATTAACCTGCATTTCTCATACGCAACCTATTAATTTCGTCCTGAAATTTAAAAACGACTTCAATATTATGGTCCTTATCTACCAACACTTTTTCAATGAAGGCATCAGCCAACTCCGGAGACAACGCCTCCTCATTTTTGAATTCATCGACCAATCGGGCAAAATCTGAATAGAATATGGTATTTGCCTCATCATATCTTTGCATCCCTTCTTCCACGTTTTTAATTCTCGCCTCCAGAGGAGCAATCTGTTGCGATAATTCCTGCTTTTTCATTAAATACTCTTCTCTGCTAACGTCTCCTGCTTTGAATTCCCCGTATAGATTCATTTTCTTCAACCTTATTTCTTCAACTCTCTCTTGCAAGCGTTCCACGGCTGTTTGAGAATCTGCTATATTACAATTCAAAAACTTTGTAATTCTGTTTTTACTTTCGATAAATAATCTCATATTGAATTTTATAGCCTCCAACACAGCCTTTTCTAACTCCGCCGTTTTAATAGGCGTGAAAACACAATCCGACAATGGATTTTCACGCTTTTCCAAGCAAATATATAGATCACATATTTCACTTTGCCTCCTCCTGCTCAACGCTCTGCCACAATATGCACAACAAACATTTTTATATAATGCCGATATTCTATGCGGCCGCCTATTTTTATCGCTTCTTTTTGAGGCTCTTTCATCAAGCCAATCATTTACCCGGTCAAACTGTTCTTTCTTGAAAATGCCCTGCTGTCTATCTGGAACCAAAATTTGATTCGCCTTATTCACTGCCCGCGTTCCTTTTGTCCCCAACACACAAGCCTCTTCCTTATGACGTACTGAATATCCCAAATAAGCTTTATTCCTTGCAATCTTTTTCAGTGTTGTCTTATTCCAGATAGAACTGGTCTTACATAATTTGGCATTGTATTTTTTAGCCAAATAAACGCTCGGCGGATCAATTCCTTTTTCAGCCAGGAACTTAATTATAAACTTATAAGTTTTTTTCTGGTCTAATAGATCCATAATTATTTGTAGTACATATGCCGCCTCCCAATCCACCTCATATTCACGGTCAGCTGTATACCGATATCCATAAAGAGGTACTGGGCCGTTATGCTTTCCTTGAAGAGCCTCCTCCATCTTAATTCTCTTCTGGGTGGTAGACGCCTGAATTGGAACTAACCCATTAATCAAATTCTTGAATTTGGCTTCAAAATCTATACCGTATTGATAATCTTTGCTGTCATAATCATCATTAATCGCAATATAGCGTACTTCCAAAAAAGGAAATATCTTTTCTAAATAATTGACGGTATCTATGGTGTCCCTGCCAAGTCTGGAGAAATCCTTCGTTGCTATTACGATCATATTTCCATATAAAGAACGGACTCTGCTCATCATATTCTGAAAATTAGGCCGGTTAAAATTACTGCCAGTGTAGCCATCATCAATAAATTCTTCTACTTGATAATCATGAAATTCACTGTGTTCATCCTTGAATCGGTTAAGCAATCTTCTTTGGTTTGTAATGCTGCAGCTTTCATCGTCTCCATCTTCCCTGGAAAGACGTTCATAAAAAAACAGAAATTTTTTCTTCATCCTCACACCGCCTTTGCAATCAAATCCATGCTGAATATATCTTCAAATTTGAAGATAACTTCCATGGAGGTTTTGTCTATAATTTTGATTTCCGAAATCAATTCATCAATAATCTCCGCTGTCACGCAGAGATTTCCCTGCTTGTCCATCAATGCAGAAAGCCATTTGTTCTTTAAAGAATATCTCCTGACCATATCATTTGACTCTATAATCAAACTCCCTTTTAGCGCCCTCAGTTCATCAACCTTCTCCATATTCTGCCTTTTAAATTCTATGTACTCTCTTTTATCCAGAATCTGGTCCACATAATCTTCGTATAATTGTTGCTGCCTCACTAAAAGGCTCTGGATTTCCCGGTCAATGTCAGCAATCTGATTCTGGTATTCCCGTTTCAATTTAGTTATAAAAGAGTCCTTTTTATATGCTTTTTTCTCCTTCATTGCTATACTGACCCACTTATCTAAGAGGACCGTAACAGCTTTTAATACTGCTTTTTCATTGATAAATTTGTTCTTGCAATGATTAGGTGCTACATCATGTCCAGGACAATGATATTCAATACCGATCCCCTGCTTTGTATGATACCTGCTTTGTGACATATGCCTTCCGCAAACTCCACATACGAGCTTCCCTGCGAATAATCCATATCTCTTATCAATTTCTCTGGTAAAGCTATTCACCCAGATTTTCTGTGCGTTCTTTTGGGCCCTGTCATAAATTGCCTGCTTTATGATACGGGGTAGAGCATCCTCTTCTATATTCCATTCCTGCCGCGGCACTTTTTTTAATTTTTTTCCTTTATAATAGCTTTGTTCTGTTTTATGGGTAACCAAACAGCCAATATAAACGGGGTTCTGAATGATACTAGAAATGAAATTGCCCAGCCACAGATACTTTTCCGGGTTCTTTTCTACCTTTTCTGCTTTTCCATGTTTTATCAAGTGATAGGCTTTCGGTGAGGGAATATTCTCCCTATTCAATATTTGGGCAATCTTATAGTATGAATATCCTTCCAGCACAAACATGTTAAATATACGGACAACAACAGAGGCAGCTTCCGGGTCAATCACGAGTATTTTACTATTGGCTTTTGAACGCTCAAATCCATATGGCGGCCTCGCTCCCCAGAACTCCCCATTACCTCTGGCCAGTTCATGGGCCTGGGTAAGTTTTTTGGAAGAGATACGGGCGTAATATTCATTTGCCAGATGTTTAATCACATAAACCATTCGTTCTTTGCTGCATTGTGGATCTGCACTGTCATATCCATCATCTATGCTGATGAAACGAACATCTAATTCCGGGAATACTACATCTAACAGCTCCAGCGCTTCCAAATAGTTTCTTCCAAATCTGCTAAAATCCTTAACGATTACAGCATTGATTTTTCCAGACTTAATATCTTTAAGCAGTTCAGAAAAGCCCGGACGATTAAATGTAGTGCCCGAAACACCATTATCGCAGTATTCACCGGTCAGAATACTTCCTGACAGATTCCTGCTTATAAATTCCCTGTTTCTCTGCAGCTGATGACTGATGGAATCATCGTTTTTAATTTTATTGCTTCTAACCGATAAGCGTGCATAAGATCCAAATCTGTATTCTCTAAGTGAGAAAATAACTTGTTCTTCAACCAGATTCCTTCTGCTTTTTCTAGCCACACATGACACCGCCTTCCCCTATGCTTTCCAGGAATGTTTCCATTTTCTGGTTAGGTAATTCTGTACAAATCTGTCTGATTTTTGCTATGACCTTTCTAAATTCATCTTCAAACCAAAACGTAATTTCCAGATTTCCCTTTTCGGAGACTTGAATACTCTTTATACAACTAACTACCAGCCTCCGGTCAAGTTCCTTCACCTGACCGAATTGCAAAAAATGATCAATCCATGCATTCTTGCCGCAGATATTCCGAAATATATTATCATTTTCTCCCTTTTGCTGCTCAATCAGCTTTTCCAGTTCAGTACAACGGCTTGAATACTGTTTTTTCAGCTGAAGGTATTCCTCTCTTGTCAGCAGCTCGTCCTGATAGTCACCGTATAATGAGGCAGCTAACTTCATATTCCTCTGGTAATCCTTTTTTAACATTTCCATTCGAGAGCTTTCCTTCTGTACCCTGCGGTCCGAAAATGGTATTGTATCAACATATGACAAGATTGATTTTAAATCAGTAAGAACAGAAATATGGTATTGTATCAGCAGAAGAATGTTTTTTTTCAACTTTGATTCTGAAACCCTGTGAGGCGAACATGTCCTGCTATTCTCCCTGTTGGTAGAGCACACATAATATCCATATTCCTTACCACCTGCTTTCGTGGATTTGCGTACAAGTGATTGATGGCAGTCTATACATTCCAGTAGCCCAGAAAAAAGGTATACGGTTTCCTGACCAGGTGCTGTCCGCGTATCACGCTCTAACAAGTGATTGATAATCATAAAATCAATCCAGCTCACAAGGGGAGGCATTGCCCCCTCTACGACAGCCCACTCCTCTTCGCTTTTGTAGATTATTTTCTTTACTTTAAAGTTCGGAGTAGTGGTTTTTCCTTGTATCAGTATTCCCAGGTAAGCGGTATTATTAAGAATTCTTCCTACAGCTACGGCAGTCCAATGGCTACGTTCATATTTTTTAAATGTTGTCCTGTACCGGACCCCCTGTGATACTTTATAGTCTGCCGGCGGCAAAATACCAAGGCTGTCAAGCCGTGTTGCGATGGCGTCCTGACTTAAACCACAGAGTTTCCAGCGAAAGATATCCCGCACCACCTCCGATGCGATAGGGTCAAGAATCAACCTGTGATGATCCTTTGGATCTTTTTGATAGCCATAATACGCGTATGCCCCGACAAAAAGTCCCTGCTCACGCATAGCCTTTAATGTGTTTCGGATACTGATACTTGTATTTGCCGGATAGCTTTCATTTAACAGACTTTTAATGGGTAATGTTAGAAAATCCTCTTTGCAGGATTCGGCTTCACTGTCATAGTTATCATCAATCGCAATAAAACGGACGCCCCACTCCGGGAATCTACGCTGTACATACCGCAATACTTCCGTAAAATCTCTGCCCAAACGACTCAGATCTTTTACAATAATACAGTCAATCTCCCCACTTTTAATCAGATTCAGGATTTTCTTGAAACCGGGGCGATTGAAGTTTGTACCAGTATACCCATCATCGACTGCTTCACCGATGATTTGGATTTCCTGTTGTCCGCCACAATAACGCTGTACTATGACTCTTTGATTTTTAATGCTGTCGCTTTCAATCTGATCGCCATCCTCCACGGATAAGCGCAGATAAGCATAAGCACGATAGATATGATTTTTACGCATAAAAACAGCTCCTAACCACTTATTAGTTAGCGCATGAACCCTGGGTCATACATCAAATAAGTAGCAGGAACCTGCTTAAATGTTTAGTTCTATTCCGCTTTTATTTTACCATGATTCATTCCAGTTGTCCACACCTATCTAACCATTTATCACCTTCTTTTTTCTCTTTTGCGAATCTCAATCAACACTCTGCTTTTTCTATCAAATTTTCAATTATGTCGGATAAGGTTCTGCCCGTACTTGAATAAGATACCTTTATCTTCATGTCCCCCACGCGGAACAGGTAGGGATTTACTCCCTCGTCCAGTATTTTTCTAATTCTCTTCTCACATGGTAAAGAGGTATCTATTTTTACACTATTCAAATCCACCAGCGTATCAATATCAACCTCATCCAACTTTATCTGTTGGAAAGCATCCAGCTCTTCAATCGTAAGCATTTCTCTATACCTCCCGGGACAATGATTTTCTTTACATCTTCTTAACGATACTTCACAAACGCCAAAAGTGTCATACTCAATACAGACATTATGAAATGGTTGTATCTATCATCTCCCGGTTCCATCACGAAGGGTAAATCCGGCTTTATTCATGTTTTCTTTAATACAAGCAGCAGTCTCCAGTAAAAAACTCGCTTCTCTCCCTGAACAGCCTTTTATGATATTTATAAAGGCCAATATGTACTGTTCCTTCGTGTCACCGATATCTGAAGATTCTATCAATACAGGGTATACGTTCAATGCCTCCAATACATTCAAGTAGGATTCCATACTTAAATTTCTCAAACCGTTTTCAACTTTACTCATATGATTTGCAGACACCCCTGCCCGTTCTGCAAGCTTCTCTATTGTATATCCTCTTTCTTCTCTTAAAGTACGAATGTTTTGAGCAATATTAAAATTGTTAACCATCTTCGTACCATACTCCTTTTTAAGTTTGAATGTATTTTACATGATGATTTCCTGTTTGAGAACGGACTGTAAAGACCAATATCATCCAATTCTAGCGTATAATTTGCCATTTCAGATTTTCCGACATAAATCCAGAAAAAAAGAACTGCCTGTAGATGGCAGCTCTCTTACAAAACATATTCTATTTTCAACTAATGCAGTAAAATTATACTCACGCAACTTTATCATCATCGTCATTATTTGAAAGGGCTATTTTGCTTAAACTGCCTTTCATCGACTCAATTGTGTCTAAGTAAAACTGAAGTTCCGGCTCCGGGCATTCCTTTAAGATACATAAGAAACGTAACAATAGTTCTATACTCCTTTCCGTCCCATCTGCTTCAGATACCAAAACAGGAACAACCTTTAAGGCTTCCAATATTTTTATATATGTTTTCATACCGATTGTCCTGGTTCCAGATTCTACCTTACTCAGATGGCTATGTGATATTCCGGCCAATTCGGCCAGGGTTTCCTGGGTCAGACCTCTTTCTTCGCGTGCCCTTCTAATGTTCTCTGTTATTGAACAAGTATAATCCTTCATATGTTTGTCTCCTGTTTACCGTTTATCAAGTGTCCCCATACTACGATTTTACATCGCAATACACGATCCAAGTTATTACCTATCATTTTTTCACTTTCATCATTGGTAATGGCAAAATATCATCAGATTAAACTTTGCGGCTTCCACCCTCTCTTTCCAACCTTAAAGATTATATCAATACAACAGCATCTTAAAAAATAGCAATAAAGTTCCTGCCACTGCGAACAGAAGTCAGATTTACCCTCGTAATCCCATACACATTGATTTTAAATGCTGCTATCACGCCACCGGCAGCTCTCTATAATCAGCGCTACTCCTCTCACTCAACGGTTTACCATAAAAATATGTGCTATTATAGGGCATATCTTTTTCTATGTCAACATTTTTTAAATTAATAGACATTTTTTTCTCGATTTCTCAAACTATATCCCCATAGAAAAACAAGAGACATATCAAAAAACAGAGATGCCTCTTGTCCAACTTTAACTTTCTGTTTCCATCTTTTCTAAGTTTAAGTAAGCGTCCAAAATACAAAGCATCACTCGCTTTTTTTCTGGCGTTAATTGATATATACGTTCCAGCAATTCCTTATCAGCATTATCCTCCGTATATCCAAACAGATAATTGGGGGATGTACCTAAAACATCACATATAATGAATAAAAGCGAAACACTGGGAAGCTTATTACCAGCTTCCAACTGCCTGATATATCCATGGTTTACATGACACCTTTCAGCCAATTCCTGGTATGACAATTTACATTCTTTTCTTTTACCTCTCAACTTAGCACCGAACTCTTTTTGGTTCACGTCACACCTCACCATCTATATGCATACTTCCATCAGCTACTTTTGTTATCTTATAGTATAATTCTACTTTTCCGTTCGCAACAGTCCACCAAAATATGACACATGTTATCTCTTAGTTTCATTGTAGATAAAAAAATTGTCTATTTCAGGGAACATTTGTCGATTAGTTTTACTAGACATCCATGGGAACAGATGTTATCTTATAGATACAATAATAAACTTTAAGATAACTTTTGGAGGAAAATACCATGAGGCTAGCTTCAAAATTTTTAACAACACTAGAAGGTAATTTCGATTCTTCCCAGGTCGAGAAGGCATTCTTTGAAACAAATCAACTTTTTCTATCGCAATGTGATGTAAGTGATGAAGATATCTCTGATTTACTGGACGTTTGCAAAGAATTCTTACCTTTATCCTATCTTACTGAAGACAAACAGTATGAGCAACTTTGGGCCCGGCTTGAACCTGCATACTATCAGCATATAAAAGAATGGGAACAATTCACCCCGGCTATAGCGCGCCATCCAAAAAAGCGTAAGTTAAAACGGCGCTGTATTGCTTCTCTTGTTAGTATTCTTTTTATTATTACTTTTGTATTGCTTATTATACACCGTCCAGTTTCCAAATCCGAATGCTGGATTTGTTCAGGTAAACTCCAATCGTATATCTCGTATGAGTCTGCATTTGGTGTAATAAACTTAAACTCACGATCCGTTAGTACCATTCCAAACGGAAACTGGGAGGAAGATCATAGTGTCACAATCAACTCTTCCGAGAATGGAACTATAATCATAACCTCACCCATTACCTCCAAGAGTTATCGTGCAGATATATATATGCAGGCTGACTCTCAGCCAGACGAATCTCTTATATCAAAATATCTATGCACGGATTGTGTAAAGATATGCAGTGAGAACAAATACGATCTACTTCTCATGGACGCATCAGGTACTCCTTTTCCTATATCTGATAGTCTGGATCTTGCTTTACCACCATATACAGTTACTGCGTCTTCCAAAAGTACAGAAGGTATCAGCATTACCTTTGAGAAAACGAAATAGAATACGAACTTTTTACATAAGATACATACACAAAAGAAAACGCCACATGAACATAGTGAAGTGTTCATGCGGCGTTTGCAAAAGCAATAATTTACATCATTTTGTCCGGACAACCACTGCCTGTACCTCCTCACCCTTTTTCTTTTCTTCATAAGTTATATAAGCGTCCAGCATACATATCATTGCGTTTTTTTGTTCCGGACTAAGCTTATACAGGCAATTTAATAGTTGCTTATCATCTCCATCTTCCGCATATTCCAAGAGGTAATTGGGGGACGTTTCCAGCTCATCACACAGGCTCAATAACAATGGCATACTGGGAACCTTTTTACCGCTTTCCAATTGCCGGATATAGCCGTCATGTACATGACATAAATCAGCCAATTGCTGGCTTGTTAATCCACACTGTTTACGTTTTTCTCTGATTTTCCTACCTAATCTTTTGGTATTCATTTAATCCCACCATTCACTAATAGTTACATTTGTTATAATCCAGTATACATTCCGATTTTCCAAATATACAGACCACCAATTTATTACATCTATTAACTTTCGGTTATACGCAGTAATAAAAGAACAATCTGAAAGGAGCACAGCCATATAATCGCTGTGCCCCTTTCAGATTGTCCTTTATGTTTTAGCACTGGGCCAGTAGCACAAACTATCAGCACTGTTTTCAGCGGATTTAATTGTTACATTCCGCTGCCTGCCCAAAATTCCACATATCTGTATGCATTACTGTCTATTATGGTTCCATAATCTCCCAGTGTATAACCATAGAGACGCAGGGCACATGTCCTTCTGGCGTCTATCAGGTCATAATTGTAACTATTTGCAGAAAAAGGGGGTTTTGAATTAACGCCTGCAAGATAGCTGGTATATACTTGATTAATTCCGCTATACGCCCAATATCCCGCATTATTTGTAACAGTTGCATTCAGATGAACGGTTGCTCCTGCAACTTTTTTTTCTCTATCTACTGTATATGTGCTCCGTAAACCTGCCGGCATCTCTGTTGAACAAATTCCACTGCCGCTTTCTTCTATGATCTCATTATGCAAGTCCCTGATTCGTGCATCCGCCTCTTTCTTTGCTCTGTCATTCTCAATTATTTCCGCCCGCAAAGTCTTCTCAAACTCTTCTGGTGTCACGTTTATTTCATCAGCATCATTTAATGCTGATACACCATCCTCCGGTGTTAAAAACCTAACATCAGTAGAATATTCCCTATTCAGCTTATCAAGCACTTCCTGATATGGGTTCACGTTCTGTTGCTCTGCTGCCATAACCGGCAAGGAAAAAGAAAATACTGCCAGCATTGACAAAATAATTAGACTTCCTCTCTTCAATTTATTCATAGCTTTCTCCTTTTGCGCTATTGATATATGTTTACATGCTACTATATTCGGTACAACTGCTACAAACGTTACTTTTCTCTACATGGTGCATCCATAATGCGTATATGAATACGTCCATCCGCTGTTCATCTTTAATATAGTATTACAGCATTTACACCAAGTAGCATTTGCCGTATAAACATCACATCTCGTTCCTGTATGTACATGTTGCCAGACAGTATCTGTTACATGATTGCACGGTATATGAGTGCAGCCAGCTCTGCTTTTTGCATCAATATTGATTAAGTTCCCGTTGCCATCATAAATATTCCCTTCCTGCTCCTGTTGAAGTTCTGTCTTATTTGCCACGGTTGTCTCTGCCGCTAATACCTGCATTGACCCCATTATTAAAAGACAGAACACTAATAAAAATGCTCCAATTCTTTTTTTATACATAGTTACGCTCCTTTCTAAGTTATATGTTATTTGCAGCAATTATACCCAATAATCAATCGAACCTAACACTACACTCGTTTCCCTTAACCCGGAATTCAATATGAAGTTTTTCTTCGAGCACATTATCTGGATTATATATATATATATCAAATTTACACAGTCTCACTTCACCATTAAATATTTGAGGTTCCATCCGCTCTGTATCCCGGTTATAAATATTACCTGCAGTCTGTATATCCGGAATCCAATATATGTTATTTTCTTCCTGATAAATGGTAAATAGGGGCTGGTTTTCCTCTGCAGGTACGCATTTAAAGGCATATTTATCCGGCAACGTAACTTCGAAAATATACCCCCTCCCCACAGGCGTATTCTGTAGTTGCAGCAGAACTTCTTTCTTGCTGTCTAACAGGACTGGACCAGATGTCCCGTCAGACATTGCCGCATAAACTGTCAATTCAAAATTATTTTCTTTGTTAGTTAATGGTATTATTAATAACAAAGCCATTACAATGATGCCGCAAATGGATACCTTCATGGTTTTTTTAACCATCATTATTCTTTTATTTCTCTGATCCCATTTATCCTTGCAGCCTTTAAGAATTCTGATCCTGGTATCACTTGAGATGCTGATGCCTTCCACAACTTCTTTAATTCTTTTTTCGTCCACTCGTTATTCCTCTCCTAATTCTTTTTTTAACAAATTTCGTCCTCGTTCTAATCTCTTTTTTACCGTAGATTCTGTAAGTCTTAAAATTTTACCGACCTCCTTGCAGCTATATCCTTCGATATAGTACAATAATACAACCTCTTTATATTTATCAGGTAAGCCTACCAGACTGGTAATAAGCACCTCGTCTTCTTTTTGATGGCCACTTATTTCTATTGAATCTATATCTATTGCTGGATGCAAACTGTGAAAACGTATTTTATTTTTACAAACATTTATGCATACTTTTAAAACCCAGGCTTTTTCGTGTTCCCGTTCACGAAAAACAGGTGCCTTTGTCATATACTTGATAAATGTGTCCTGAACCGTATCTTCTGCATCGTATTCATTTTTAAGCATTATTAGGGCCACCCTATATAACTTATCCCAATAAGTTTCAAAGGCAGTTTCAATTTGTTTTACATCCACCAGTATTTCTCCATCTCTTCTCTTGTCAAATTATCTACCTTTACTTATAACACACATCAGATTATTAAATGGTGACATTTAAAGTTAATAATTTACAATAAAAATGGTGGGGACGCCAATACGGACCGTCCCCACCATTTTTTATAAAATCAACTATTCCTCTGTAACACCGCTGATATCTTGAATCGCCTTTATCGCATCTTCAACAGATACGCCGGATTCCTCAACCACCTGCAGAAAAAGAGCTTTTTCCTCTTCCTTTAATTGTGCCAGGCGCTCCTCACATTTTGCCTGTTCAGCCTTATTGGCTACGATTTTCTGTGCAAGCGTTTTTCTACCTCTTCCTGCCATTTATATATCCTCCTCACATATTTTGTGAAAAGTATACCATTTTCTATTATCCATGTCTACCTTCAATCTCACGCGTCAGCAATTCTCTGGAATTTCTGGGACATACATGCCCTTCTTCTCACAGACTGTTAAAGTGGAAAGACAATAAAATCCACTGCAACTTTCGTTCAGTTTCTTACTATACTATTATCTATCGTACTTTATCTTGTTTTTGATACATAGGCATCAAAGCTTCCTTTACCAATCTTCTATAATTATCCACTTCTTGATGAGTTGCCCCTCCCATAGTAAACCGCGCCTGTTCTATCCCATAAACACTTCGTGTAGCCATTCGGTAAAAATACATGCTATCCAAAGTAGCCCCCAACAAATTCATTTCCATAATATCCCCATCCCGCATACTGCTTTTTCGGAATGTTGCCTGGCTCATATCCATTTTTTCTATTGAAAGCCCGGTGAACAAAGTTCCATATACCGTTGCTCCATGCAGACTCAATTCATCCGTTCTGATATTTACAAACACTCCGTCAGAAACCACACACTCATTGAGGATAAGTGTTTCCACAGCAATATCTTTAAACCTGCATTCGGAAAATCGTGTATTTCTTATTTCTATATTTTCTGGCAGCTTTGTTATCACTACCCCATCCACATAAACGTCAGATAGACAACCTTCTGGGAATCCCTCCTGTATCAGTGCCTCATATCTGGTTTGATTGATTACTTTTTTGTTATCCACCACTTATTCCTCCATATTCCATCTTCTTATTCTAAATCATTTCTGCGCATTATCGGATTTTCTTTTCTCCTGGCCGGATAATATCTGGAATCTGTAGTTTTAATCGCTCCGCAAACTCCATTGCGCTAACAAACTCCGTCTTTTCATAGTCTACAAGTTTTTCTGGCAGATTATAAATTTCTGTATCAGCATAATAATATAATCCCCGCAAGGTTCCAGTATCATATCCGAAATCCTCCGGCTTATATTCCGCCATACTTTGCAGACAATTCAATGGCCAGCATTCAACCTTTTCATCCTCATCATCTGCAAAAATATAGTCTTTGCCGTCCTGATCAAGCCGCAGAAAATAGATTATATCCTCTGATAAGGCAGAGATAATAAGAGAGTGGCAGCCATCATCCTCAAAACCATAAATTTCTCCTGATATCATCTTATTTATCGAGATATCCTCTATCAATTCCATTTGTTGGACAATATTCTGGATAGTCTTTAGCATTTCGTAATCTTCAGATATAGATTTTGAAAATATCTCACCCAATTCCGCACTACCAAGGTCGTTTCCAATTATTTTTCCATTGTAATCAATGTTGCCTGCGTTTGGTTCTTCAATTGCACCGCCAGATTTCCGGTAAGGCAGAGTATAAAACCAGCGCCCTTCTTTTATGGTTTCTCCATATATGACTGCACCAGCAAATTCGTGTTCAAATGACACCGCCACTTCCCGGCATCTTCCTTTCAATGTCCAGCCTACATGTTCCATGTTTATTTCTATGCTCACCACCTCCTATTGATAGATTAATGTCTGTTCTTCGACCTGAATATCACGATCTGTCTGGATAACCTCACACGCCCGTCCTTCAATCTCTTCCCAGCTCAACCCGGTAAAATTATGAATGCAGGTAATTAGGGAACTTCCCTGTTCCATGTACAGATACTCCTTTGTACCGGCATCAAAAAACATATAAAAATCAAAATCCGGTTCAAAGCTGTCGTCCTCATCATCTTCATATTTTTCATACCAGACACCGCTATGTATTTGCAAGCCAAGTTCCTGGATAACCAAGTGTTTTTTGTCCAGCCAGACCTGATGTTCCTCATCCGTTTCAAAAAGGAAGTTCTCGCCATCCCATTCTTCCTCTTCCAATTCCTCCAGACGGCCTATTGTAGTATTGATTTTCTTCTCCATAAGTCACCTCGCTTTTTCCTTTGCAGAGCGCAGTTTTTCCCTATTCTGCTCAAACTGGCTCATAATATCTCCCTGCAGCCTGTCATGAAAATCCTTTGTCACTGGATAGCAGATATCCTGATATTCCGCCTTTCCTTCAACCATGCGTCGCTGGGAAGGCATAGCCACAAAGTTATTTCCTGCAAAGGATCGTTTGACAGAAATCTGATTAACTACAAATACATCACCAATCACAAGTCTGGCATATGCCTTAGTGGTATTGGACAAATCTCTGTTGTTTACTACCTGAACATAATAGTCAAAATCTTCCTCCCCATAAGTGAGGTCAACTTCGTTTTTCCCTCCCATACGTTCCTGGTACGCCTCCAGAATTTCTCCCCTTAATGCGGTACTGAAATCCGTAGTTTTTGGAAAAAACACATCACTGTATATCGGCTTATTCTGTTCATCTTTTTCCCCCGTTGGATACTGCGGCATACTCACATAAAGATTCCCTGATCTTCCCTCCCTGATAGTGATACCGGTTACTTTAAATCTGTCACCGAACGTTACCGCAGCAAATGCCCTCAGTTTTTTATCTTTCTCTGTTGATACCTCATAAATATTTACTGTATATTTCATAATTTAGTCTCCTTCTACTTTTTTAATGAATTCTATCTGGACATCGCCGGTTCCGGGAGTTCCTCTGTTACCACCAGTTCTTCTCCCTCATCTTTTATCTCCAGCTCGTTATTGATTTCCTGCTGGCGGATTAGTTTTTGTTTCAACTCCGATTCATAGGGGAATTCTTTATTAAACTCCCTTTTAGATTCCTCCATATTTCTTTTGTACTCTTCCAGTTTTTCTTTATGTGCGGCAACTCTCTTTTCCAAACTCCCCAACAGGTTCTCCATACGGACCATATTTCCGGAAGCACTGCTGCTCATATCTGCCGAATAAGTCAGTTCCCCACTCAGCTTTATGATACAGTCAGAATACTTTTTTTCTACCACTACATCAAACCCCTTATAGCTGCCCACCGTCCTGCTTTCCATACTTTCAAGGGAATGTGCCATCTCTAAGATAACGCTGCCCGCCGCCTCACGTTCATCATATCTAAGGCCGTTCAGAGTAACGAAAAAGTCCGGCTCCATACAGAGTGCCTGGTCACGTTTCCTGATATCTTTTTCCATAGCATACAATCGGTTCTCAGTCTTCTTAATCAATTCTGGATATTTGAAAAGGAAATTATCCTGATGGACATAGCGCTGGCTCTCATAGCTTGCCTTCAAGACCTGCAGACGCGAAACTTCCGTGTCTACCTCGGTTTTTTCCATAATCATAGGATTCCCAGACGCAATTGCCTTGATTTCCGCAAAGGATAAAATGGTTTCGTCTACGTCCTGACATTCCCTTTCAACCGTTTTGTCTGTCATTATCTGGCTGATAAACCTCTGCTTATTTTCTACAATCCCCCAGAGGTAACTGTCAAATGTCTTTTTCGTGATATAGCGGTATATATTGACTTCTTCATTATCATTTCCCTGGCGTATGATACGCCCTTCCCTCTGCTCAATATCCGAAGGTTTCCACGGGCAATCAATGTGATGAGCCGCGACAAGGCGTTTTTGGATATTGGTTCCTGTTCCCATCATGGACGTGCTTCCCAGGAGGATTCGTTTCCTGCCGCTCCTCATGTCTGCAAATAATTCCTCTTTCTGCTTATCACTATGGGCATCATGAATAAATGCAATTTCATCTTCTGGTATTCCTTTCCTGATCAACTCCTGTTTCAGAAAGTCATATACATTAAATTTCTTGTTTCCTGTGGGCGTGCCAATATCGCAAAAGACAGCTTGTGTCCCCTTAAACTCCTGGGAACCAATGTATTCCTGATAAATATTCTCTGCCGCCTGAAAGAGTTTGCCGTCACCATCTACTTCCGCATCTGGGTCAATCAGCCGGGGATCGGTGCCGAGCAACCTTGCTTCGTTGGTGATCTTGAGCATGTTATCGACCGTTGGATCTACATTCCCTGCTCGTATTGCTTCCGCGCGTTTAGCCAGTTCCTGCATCATGTACTCAACACTCTCAGACGCCACGCTCTCCACAATTTTGTATTTCCCACCTTTTAACTTAGGTACATTCAGGTTCAGCATTGAAGGCAATTGGATATCAGCCACCTCCCGGAACATATTCATAAGCTCCGGCAGATTACAGAATTTATTGAACCGGCTCCGCATTCGGTATCCGCCCTCTGGTGACATTTCAAGCGAAGTGGTAACTTCGCCAAAATTGGCCGCCCAACTGTCAAAATGGTCAATCCCCTTCTCATGTAGTTTCTGTGACTGCAGATACAACTGCATGACATACATTTCACACATGGTATTGGAGATAGGCGTCCCGGTTGCAAGGATAACATTTCTTCCTCCGGTCAGTTCCTGGATATACTGGATCTTTTGGAACATATCCATAGCCCGCTGGGAACCATTGGTGGAAATACCTGCCACATTACGGATTTTTGAAAAGATAGACAGGTTTTTAAACACATGCGCTTCATCTACAAACAATGCATCTATCCCTAACTGTTCAAAATCCAGAACATCATCCTTTTTTGCATCATTTCTCAGACTTAAAATTTGGGATTCCAGATTTTTCCGTTGACGCTCCATATCTTTTATCCCCCATTTAGCCCCCTGCTCCTCCTTCATCTCCGCAATGGCCCCCGAAATTCGTTCCACCTGATTTTCAAGAATTTCCGCACGCCTTTCCGCAGACAGGGGAATTCTCTCAAATTGAGAGTGTCCCAAAATCACGGCATCATAATTATTTGCAGCAATCCTACACGTCAGCTTTCTTCTATTTTCACTTTTAAAATCTTCTTTCGATGTCACAAGTAGATTGGCACTGGGATATAAGTGCAGGAATTCTGCCGCCATCTGCCCCACAAGATGATTCGGTACGACAATCATTGCTTTATGCATCAGCTTCAGCCGTTTCAACTCCATACAGATAGCCGCAATTTCATAGGTTTTTCCAGCCCCAACCGCATGGGCCAGCAAAGTGCTTCCATGCAGTGCCCGGTCTACAACATTCCGTTGATGGTCCCGCATATTTATTTCCGGATTCATACCGGGGAACGATAAATAAGAACCGTCATAAACCCGCAGACGGTTATCATTGAAGTTCTGATTGTAAAAATCCACATATTTTTTTCTACGCTGCGGATCTTTCCATATCCACTCCTTAAAAGCATCTTTTATGAGGGTTGCCTTTTCCCTTGCCAGAGTTGTTTCTTTCTGATTTACTACATACCGTTCACTGTCCCCAACTTCAATCTTATCTTTGACGGTAATTACATTCTGGTTCAGTAACGCCTCTATGATGGAATATGCATCAATCCTTTTTGTTCCATATGTCTGGCTTGCCGCCACAGACGAATAATCACTGGACTTATTCGTAACCTTATATGACATGGTATATCGGTTTAATTGTACCTTGATTGCATAAGTCCCGTCCCTGTACAACACCGGCGTATTCAGTGTTTCATAGATAAATGCTTCGTAATCCTCCAGGTCAATCCAGGAAGTTCCCAGCTTCACAGTGATTTCCGTTGCTGTCAGATCCTCTGGCTGTACCGCTTTCAAAGCTTCTACGTTTACCATATAGATAGGATTATCTTTTGCATACACTTCTGCGGTCTTTAGTTTATTCCGGACTGGACCACTCAGATACTCACTTGCAGTCTCCCACCCCTGATTAGGGTTTCCATCAGCCGCTTTGACTGGGTTCAAAAATATCTGCCCTTTTAATTCCTGCAGGAGCCGTTCCCGTTCTACCGGATAGACACTCAGCATATAGGGGATATGTACCTGCCCATATTCCGCCAGGCTGACTTGCAGCGCGTCCATGGCTGTATCCACCTTCTCAACTATGGAAACTGGCGCAATAGTCTGTTTATAAAAGATATCCGCCTTCTTTATATTCTTGTTTTCATCTTCCGTTTCCAGGCTGCATAACAGATAGTAGTCATTGTCCTCCCGGAATGCTAATTTGTTGGCACGGCTGGACAGATATCCATACTTCTTTACATAAGGATCATAAATCTTATTCAGCTTTTCCTGTGCCTCAACAAGTTGGTCTGTACTGCACCCATGTGTCTGAATATCAATCAGGTATCTGACCGACTGCCGGATAGCATGCATTCCAAGGATACGATTCCGTTGCGTCTCGTTTCCCGACCATCTCACCATGATATCATTATCCCGGTAATAGATTTCTCCCTCTATGACTGTATATGTGTTATTTGCTACATCTAAGAGGGCAGGTATGGTATTGGGGAGTTCTTCCTTGCTGTTTACATCAGGGAACAGCGTTTTTTCCTCTGCCGGAAGATAATCGGCTGATAGAAAAGAAATTGCATGATTCAATTCTTCTTCAAAATCAAAATTCCCCTCATCTTCTACGATCAGTTCTGTATAATTAGAGTTTTGACCATAGGTATGCCTGTCAAAAGCCATCTTTCCCAGCATCATTTCCGGATGGTTCATATAATACTCATTGACCGGCACCCCATCATCGGTATAGGCGATGTTCATCCATTCCTCTGATTTATTTGTGGACAGTACACTTCCCTTCTTTTGAAGGAAGATAATGTCAGATGTCACTTCTGCTCCCGCGTCCTTTTTGAAGGCAATCCCTGGCAGACGTACCGCGCCGATAAAGTCTGCACGCTCCGCCAAGTATTTTCGTATTGTGGAATTTACTTTGTCCATAGTGAACTTTGCCGTGACAACCGCAATGATTCCGCCAGGGCGAAGCAGGTCTAAGGATTTTGCTAAAAAATAGTCGTGAATGCGGAAACCATATTTTTTATATTCGGGATCAAAAATTTTGTACGCGCCGAAAGGAACATTTCCCACAATAACATCAAAGCTGTCCTTTTCAAACTTCGTCTTTTCAAATCCCTTGACTTCAATTGCGGCATGAGGGTGAAGCTGTTTTGCGATCCTTCCGCTGATGCTGTCCAGTTCAACGCCATAAAGACGAGAATCCCGCATATTTTCCGGCAGGACACTATAAAAGTTCCCGACGCCCATACTGGGTTCCAAGATGGAACCATTTGTGAACCCAAACTGTTCCAATGCTTTATAGATTGACTTAGCGACAACGGGCGGCGTGTAAAATGCGGAATTAATACTTCCCCTGGCCTGCTCATATTCTTCCTCTGTCAACAGCGTCTGCAGTTCCTGATACTCGTTTGTCCAGTTTGAACTTTTAGGATTGAATACATTAGCAAGACCTCCCCAGCCTATGTATTTGGCCAGGATATCCTGCTCCTCTGGTGTAGCCGGACGGGAGGACTGTTCCAGTTCCTTTAACAAACGGATTGCCGCGACATTACTCTTATACTTTGTCTTGTCACCGGAAGGAATTTCCCATCCTTCAGGGTAAAAAAAATCCGAAACCTGAATGACGTTTTGGTTTCGGTTACTCATTTCCTTATATAATAGGAAGGTTTCCTCCGGGCATAAGGCAAATTCTTCTTTGCGTGCCGCTTCATATTCCCCTGGCGGCAGATACTCTCCCACATCAATGGCAGCCTGGATTGCATGCGATACTTCCTGCATGGTAAAAGCCCCATGCCCTTCATTTTCTCCATTCACAAGGCGGAATTCAACGGCTCCACTTTCGCCATATGTGTAATGAATCAATCCCCAGCTTGTATTCAGCGCAGATTTTCCATAGTCCCGTTTCGACTGAACTTTCAAAATTTTTGAAAGAAATTCCTGCTTTTCTTTTTCCCCTGCCTGTTCAAAGAACCTTTGAATCAATGGTTTGGAGGGAATCAATGCCATGGAATGAAGGGCATATGCATTTGCAGCCTCTTCAAATACTGCCTTTAACCGTTCACTTCTTCCATCAGCCTGGGTCTCCTGTATTTCTTCTCCTGTATCCTCTGTTCTTTTGTCATCTTTCTCAATTACGGTATCCGCACTTAAATATGGTATTGTTACTGCCGGTGTCTCGCCGGCCTGTTCTAATAACCCCTGGTATTGGGACGCCAGATTTTGAAACCAGGGAATTCTTTTAATTTCCTCTACAGAGAAATCCTGGCTGGATTCAGGATATTGATCTAATTCGATTATCCGGGCCAGAATGTCCCGGATCACACGCCACGGATAGGTCTGCACCTCATTACCGTCAAAAGAACAAGTAACCTCTCCAGCATGGAAGGTCAGTGTTGAGGTAAATATCCAATCCACATCTGAACCAAGCAGGGAAAGGAAACTCTGCCGTATAAATTCGGTTTCCTGCTGGGGCAGTAAGTTTATGGTCATTACATCATAAATCATGTCAAATACTATCCTGCCATCTGCCGTTGCCAGAAAGTTTTCTACTGTTTCGGCCAATGATTCCGGTATTTCCGCGTCCTTTTTTATTGGCTGATAGTATTCCCCGCTTTCGATTAATAACAGGATTTCTTCTGCCGCTGTCTTAAATGTAAGATACCCGCTTAGATACTGTCCCTGCTCATGCCAGTATAACTGGATTCCCGTATCGTCTGTTTCATATTCAAATTCAAGCCCTTCACCAGTAATAATGGTGTCTCCACCTTCGTAAATCTGATAAAGAAATTCGATACGCTCCCCTATCCCTTCATTTAACTCAAAGAAATCATAGATTTTTTTCTTTAGGATAGGTTCCAGCGCGCCTGCTAAAACCACTTCTCTGCATAATTCATCTGTCACTTCTACAGGCACTGGTTCAACAGAAAAAGAAGGAACCGCAACAGCAGTTCCTTCCTCTATATCAGTTTCTATTACCTCGGCTTGCAGATTACTTCCTGCATCACGGTTTCTTGGGCTATCATCGCTGCTTCGTTCCGAAGTCTGGTCATCTCCATCGTATCCGCTGGATTGATGTTCCTCTCCGCCGCTTTCATCCTCACGTAGTCCTCCACGATCTGGTCGTGCAGCTCCCATGCTTCCGCCTCTATCTGTTTCAGCAGCTCCGGCAGTTTGCCCGTCCGCAGCAACAGGCTGTACCGGCTTTCGTCCTTCTCCAGCAGGTATTCCTGTGCCAGCTTCGCGTATCTGCCCAGCATCTCCAGCCCTTCCGCCTGTTGGCTCCCTGTCTCCAGCATCGGGTACAGCAGCCCGTCCTTTTCTTTCCTGTAATTCAGTTCTACCATCTTGATTTCTCCTTTCATCTTCCCGGATCTCTTTCGCAATCTCTGCAAATCTCCGCAACGTCCTCTCTGCAATATCCGATATGAGGATACCTATTTTGGATAGTATCACCTCTTCCTGGTAGTTTGTTATTGCAGACAGTCCTATGTCAAAAGTATCAATCCCGCATCGCCTTAATACCAAGTATGCGGTGCTCTGCAGGATGAATTCTTCAACTGGTGACATTTGATTATCGTCCAATTCATCCTTGCTGGTAAGAACTGCTATTTCATGAATCCTGTCGTTTTCCTCTTCCATTATAGCACGTACATATGTTCTCGTAAAGTTTTTTATTGCTATCCTGAAATTATTTTCTTCCTGATATTGTTCTGGAAATAGCCTCTTTGCAAAAGCAGAAGCATTTTCTTCATTGATTTCCCATATCCAAGGCATAACCCTTCCGCCGGTGCTTTTGATATCATAGACATACTGCGCACCTCCCAGCATCTCAATGGGAAATGTTGCGATTCCAATCTCACCGCCCCTGACATAACGCTTTGCTTTCTTCCAGTCTGAAAATCCCAGGAGGATTTCTGCCTCCGGGTATTGTTCGTAAATGATACATGTATTCAAAAAGTCAAAACGATATAAATTCCCCCTGGCAGAAAACTCCAGATATTTTCTCCACTGTTCGCCGTCACGCGAGATATCAAAAATTGCAATATCATACAAATCTGATACCTTCATGGTGTGCTGATCCATAGGTTCACCTTCTTTCCCGGTCTGCCATAGTAAATAAACTCATCTGTTCCATTTTGGGTTCTATTTTCTCTGGGCTGCTTTCAATAATCTGTCTGTATTTTTTAAAATCAGGTATCTCACGGTGCCTTCTCATTATGACAAAATCCTGGTTCCTGATTGCATCCTCCAATTCCCTTACATTTCTTAATGCATTTCTGATTTCAAGCCCATTATCCATTTTAGGACTTAGTTCCAGTCCGCATAAATACTGATAGTCCTCATCGTCCCTACACTGACGGAAGATACCAACGGCTGTCCAATAAATCTTTTCCGCCTGTACCATAAAATGTTCCGGCAGCTTCTCCGGTGTCTTTCGGTGGTAAATTTCTGGAAAATCCCCTGCCTCCTTCATATCATACTTCGCGCTAATGATATGGTTTCTTAACAGGTTCATATTTTGCCCGTCAGTATAATAAGGATCACTGCCTCCACTTAATAGTTCCTTGTCCCAGCGGCAAAAAGAGTCTTCCAGTCTTTCTTTTAATGTTTCCCTACTCATCTCCCACCCATATTCCGCGGCTTTTCCCGATGGATACCCACCATTGACAAGGTTACACCCCGCAGGTCGCTGTAATCCAATACATAACCACTTTTTGCGTCCGAATAATTGTCATGTGCCTCTGATAAGGATGATTCCATGCTCTGTGCCCTGACCGTCACTATTTTACTTAATGTTTCGGTTATGCGGATATCATAATCCTGTTCTTTGGTATCGCTTATATAAACAACTTGCTTCTCCCCACATTCTTCTATCCCAAAACGCCCATTCAATTCTTCCAGTAATGTATCTGCAGGCTTCCCTAGCATATCTCTGGATTTTATTTCTGGTATATAGAATTTACCATCATCACACTGGAAAAATGGGATTTTCTCTCCATCCTTTTCTACTCCCAAGACTAGCTGCCTGTTTATCATACCTTCCTGCAGACCGTCCAGAAACGCCTCCCGTGCCTCCCACAGCCCCATCCAGGCTTTATACAGTATTACATGGTATTCCCCTTTCATCCTGACCTTTTCAAGATAATAAAAATTGTCCTCCATATAGTCAGACATTGGCATTCTCCTTTCAAAAAGGCAGTCTTGCCGACTGCCCTCAATTTTTTCTTCATTTCTTATTGATTTCTTCTTTTCATTTACAGCATGTTTATCCCTCCTCAGTTTCATTACCTTTAAATTACATTACGGTTAGAACTTCAAAGCAAATTTGTATGCTGATGCTACCGACATGGCCTTCCGTACAAACCGATGTTAGACGGAACCAATGGCCGGTAAACCACGCCATATGCTGTCCCTCGTGCGTCCACCTGCATCCCATTTCCTACATAAATCGCCACATGCCCAATAGACATAAATTCCCCCGCATTTGTATCACGGGAATGGAAGATCAAATCTCCTGGCCGTAGTTCATTTTCACTAACCTGTAGACCATTGTCTACAATATACTGTCCCTGTGTTGATGCAACGGATGGAAGGTTTATACCAAATTCTGCATATAACCTCTGTACCAGAGAACTGCAGTCATAATATCCTTCCTCATACCGCAAATCCTGGCTATACTGGCAGCCAACCTTATCTAACGCCGCAAGTGCCACCTGCTCGCCAATGCCGCTTGCAGGCATACTGTGCAGGAATTCGTCACTCATGACCTCACGCAGCAACTTCTCCTGACTGGGTGTCAGTTTGCCAAGTTCAATATAATCTTCATAGGTAAGGTTGTACACATATAATGAGGTGTGTGTTACTTCCACCGTGTTGCTGCCATTGGAATCAGCCAAAAATACCTCCATATCCTGATGTCCAAAATTCTGGGCTGTCCCATGGTCTCCAAAATACATATCAAAGTCTACACCATAACGGTCAAAATCTCCGGTATCCTCCACCACATATTCCTTTCCGCCTGCTATGATATGTGTCCCCATAGGAAGCGTGGGATTATAAGCATCAACGGCCAGGGTGTGGTCTGCTTTCGGCATGACGCCGCTTGCCGTAGGACCTCCCGACCATTGGCCACAGCAGATAGAACAGTTGCAATAACCACTGAATGTCATGATTCCAAGGCTTTCACCGGCCCGGATCGTATCTGTCACTGTCTCAGATGCAAAGTGGTTCATTTCATCAAAAATCTCCTTTAAGTGCTTTTTATTCTTATCACTCATGACGGTTGAGAAATTTCCCTGCCCGGTTCCATAACGCACCATATATACCATCATCACATCGGTAAAATTGCTACGAGCCACGCCATTCTGCATATTTTTGTAGGTTACATCCTCATCACTGTCCTCTTCCGCCGCCCTTACTTCCTCGTTAAATTCCCGGTAATACTCCGATAATACGCTTTGTACCGTATCCCCTTCCTGTAATGGCGGTAGAAAGAGAGCCAAAGGGGTGTTATACAGGATTACAATAATCAGGACAAAGGGCAAGGCAATCGTAACCAGCCCTCCCAATAACGGCCCCAACAGCCCCAGAAGATACAAAACAAGCTGTTTGACAACCAATCCAGCCCTCATGACGGCGATATCTTTTGCGGCTTTTGCAAAACTGTCCTTTTGTTCCTCACCACTTAGCTTGTTCACCATAAAAGCATACATGCGCCTCCGGATAGCTTTTTTCATCCGGGTATTTTCCTGTTCCTTTTTTACCCTTCCTCGCCTTACTTCATTCTTTGAGGATATCTTCTCATCTTTTTTTCTGGTCTTTAATGTATCCCGGTCCTCTCCCGACATTTGTTGACTTTGAAATCTGTCCTCCGACTTCTGGTCCACTGCTTCGGGTCCCCGCTCCGTTCGTGTGAGGGTCACGGTATCTTTAAATCCAAAATCATAATCTTTCCGTTTAATATCCGGGCCGGAAACATTGGCTAAGTGAAACTTAGGATCTTCTTTGCTGGCTTTTTGCTTCTGCTTTTCCCGGACAAAGTTCTCTTTTGGTTTCTCCTTCCGCTTCCGCCCTCCATCATCTTCAAAATCTGCGTTCTTCTCACTTCCAGCCGAATATCTGGGATAAGTTTCTTTCCTTGATTCCTGGCGTGATTCCTGATCTGACTTCTTTTTCTCTTGTCTGGTTTGCCTTGTATTTTTATAATCCAGGGAACCCTCTTTCTTTCCTGGCTGCTTTCTAAACCCTGATACAGAATTCGCTGCAAGAACCGCACTTTTCTTATCTTCTTGTTCCTTCGGCTCTGATACAGGATGAATCTCCGTGGACTTCATGTGGATCTTTTTATCCGATAATGAGGCTTTTTCATCCATACTCCCGGAGACAATCTTTTTTCCAAGAAGTCCAGATGTAGAACTTTTTTCAGTTCCCAGGTAATTATGCGTTTGTAATTTTACTTCCGCGTCTGCCTTCAGTTTTATCTGTGCTTCTTTTTTACTTTTAAATCGGTTGTCAATGATTCGTATTCCTCCCTTCAGCTATTACTCATATCTTTTTCACCTGATAATAGAGGCTTTCAAAGTGGAATCCTTTTACACCCTTTAGTGCAGGACAGCAGAATCCAAAAGGAAGCTGATAACGTGGATCATACTTTTCTTTCAACATTTTGTATGCCTCCTCTACCGGCACATCCAGTTCCATGTATTCCGTTCCGTCAGGCATATACTTATCACTGAAAAGGACTACTTCTTCTAAAGTTCCTTTCTCAATCAGTTCACTAACTTCCTCCGGAGTAAGTAAAGCTCCACACTTCTCATATACTTCATCCTTGAGTTTACGAAAATTGTATAACTCCCTGTCTTCCAGCATCATATAATCCCGTTCAAACAGGACGGCGATCTGATTTGGAAACACAATAGCCTCCACATTCATTTCCCTGCAGGCTGTCCGCGCTTCCCTTTCGGAACGGAATCGGTATTCTCTCGGTATTTCGATTTCAACCTCCCACTCATACAATTGAAATCCAATACTGAATCCAAATCTCATATTCTCAACCCACCTTTCTGCAAAAAACGGCTGCAAATTTTCGCAGCCGTTTTTCCAATAAAAAAAGTGGCCACTAGAAGCAACCACTTTTTCTTGTAATACATTCTTCAATTTTTATTTATCCACAGACCGTTTTCCAGACAGCCACAACGTACTGGTGCGCCTGTATTTTATCTCCTATAGAACATTTTTATCCTTTAAATATCTTTCAATCTCACAGATAAACTCCTTTGCCTTTTCAATCTGTTCCTCTGCGTCTTGCCTTGAGGCAATGAAAAAATCCGAGTAATCCGATTGTTCACGCATGATAGAGGCATTTTTGATTATTTTAGAAGTCTCCTTCGCAAAAATCCCAGTTTTCACGAAATTTTGGTTAAAATACGCAATTACGCCGCTATGTTTACTGGAATCAAATCCTTCCAGTGCTGTAATGGCACGCATGGCATGAAAAATAGAATAGTAGGAACGGTTCAGCGATGGTTTATACATACCGCCTGACAACATTTCTTTTGCCGCAGCTAAATCCTCTAACGCACGCTGGTGACGGTACTTTGCTAATGTCTCTAAGCTGCCCACAGTACCACCCCTTCTTCCTTCACATTCTTATAGAATGGTAAAGTATCCTCCCACTCCAAAAAGTTTTTATAGTCAATATACAGAATGGAAAAGACCTGATCATATTCCAAATCCATATCCACCGCCAGGTCCACCATACGGTCATGCATCTCTTTTGTTTCTTTTCCGTTCAATAAAACTGCTATATCAATATCCGATTCCTTTGTATTGGTTTTACGGGCAAATGAACCATATAGTAAAATACTTACCAATTTATCACCGTAAATATCACGCAGGCCCTTTACCAGCCTGTCAAACATTTCCTTATTCTTATCCACGCCGATTCCCTCCTGTCTTATCTTTTATATGGATATTGTACCGTATTTTTTTCTTTTATTCAATGCATATATGAAAGCCTGTTATCTGGCCTGCTTTCGCTCCTTTGGATTTTGTACCCCGTGCTGTACCGGTTCAATAATCTTCACTTCCGGCATCAGTCGTTTGATATCCTCAATTGCTTTCTGTACCAATGGGCTGTCACGATAATATGGGATAGAGTTGATAATATCCACATCCAGCCGGTTTGCTGACACCAGATCAAACTCACCGGAATAGATAGATTCATCGTCCTTGATTGTGAATCCAATCCCATTCCCCATGCACGCCATTTCTTCCGGGAGATTCCTGTATCGTTTCACAGCTTGTTCCAGGCTCCTGCACTGATACACTTTCCCCAACGAGTGAAACTCCATACATTCCGCCACGTAAAATGATATTGTGGGAATCGGCTTCTTTCCATACTCTACTCTGTTTTCTGCAGCTATTTCATTATATATTTTCTTCCCATCGGGCATCATATTCGCCTCCTTCATACTTAAATAGGTTCCCTTTCCTAATATAACGTGGTCTAACACAGTGATACCAATCAGTTCTCCACAAGCCACAAGCCTTTTAGTCACTGAAACATCCTGTTTGGAAGGTGTGCAGTCCCCTGATGGATGATTATGCATTAATATAACACTGGCCGCATTGGAAAGGATACTGGCTTTAAAGATTTCCCTCGGAGAGAGTATGCAGCTATTTAGCGTCCCCATGCTGGCAATATTTACGTTGATCACCTGCCCATTGGTCTGCATGTTAAGGACGAAAAATAATTCCCTGTCAACAGAATCGAATTCCTTTAATAAGAGTTGGACTGCATCATTCGGATTTTGGATTTTATCCTCACTGTATATGGGTGGATCATCAACCAGCCGAATACTTACCATTTTCAGCCCATTTGCCTTCATCCGCTCCCCTCCAATCTATCACCAGTAACTCACCATCTTCAATACAGTTTATACGCATAGTAAGTTCGCTCTGTTTCAGTATTTCCACATTATTGTTATCCTGGCTATCCATCTATCTTTTTGCCTCCTTATGTGTTTGTATCTGTGTGCTACCGTATATTTTGTCCAGATACTTTTCTGCCGCTTCATCTATGGAAGAGTGAATATGGCGAGACACGGCAGAATACAGACTCAAACTGCCCTCGAAGGAATCTCCCCAATCGCGCCCATCGCGCACGGCCGACAATATTAAATCTGCTCTACTGGGTGGTATATCCGGATCAAAGTAAATTTTATCCTCTAAGTACCCTATTTTGTTGTCACTCACAAATTTCTCCATAGCATCAAACTTTTGTTCCCAATCCCGTAAAGTTTCCATATTAAGAAGCTGCTTAGAGAAAAGTGGAATACTGCCATACTGTCTGACTGCCATGTACAGCCAGTCCATCTTTTCATTTTCTATGCGTATCACTTCAAATTCATCCCTTCCAGCCTCATTCTTCAGTATTTTTCGTTTCCTGCCATATACCTGGCTTACGAAGGGATAGTCGTGCGAATTAAGGCCGCGGTAACACAATCTGTCAAAATCCCGGTCTGCAAGTTCAACCGTTGCAACTACACTGGCTTTGACTTCCTCAAAACGATCATGTTTCAAATCATCCAGATTAACAGATATCCATCTGCTTCTGTTTCCTGTCTTCAAAACCCTACACTCTATTGGAGGGAATAACTTTTGTACCTCGTTTACTTTCATTTCAGGCATGATGTTTATCTTCCTTTCCCATGTCCAGCCAATTTCATCTTTTCTTCCACACTGTCAGGGACTTTACTATCCCGTCCGGCTCTGTTATCCAAAGCCCTCTGCGTAAAACCGTCCAATGATTTCTGCATATTTTCTGTGTACCCTGCCATACTTTTCACGATTTTCCCACAAAATTCTATGGCTTGCCTGATCTTTGCCACAATACCCTTATCGTAGTCATACTCAAAAACATCCGCTGCCTCTTTCCCCATAAGAAGATTTTTAGCATTTTTCCGGTGTCCCTTCGCTGCGCTAAGTTCCATCCCAATATCCCCCATGGTCCGTGCTCCATCTTCCAAGTTCTTGGCAGAATGTTCCAGGTGCTCATGAATTACCGACAGCGCCCTGCCTGCTTTTGATTTATCAATAAACGTGTATAGTGCCTGATCTCCATAATACTTTACATGCCCCACTGCCTGTTTAATACCTTCCGATACCTCATTTCTTAAAGCTCCCAGCCATACTTTCGCTGCGTGCACTCTATCTCCGGACGCCTTAACAAAATTGTCTATTTTAGCTTTCAGGGTTTTATCATTTAATTCGTCTAACTGCCCGCGCAGATACAGCAATTCGTCCTGCATATCCTCAAAATACTTTTCCATCTGGTTAAAATACTGTAAAAAATCCTCCAGGTTCTGCGCCTGCGCGTCCATGCGGTTTTCCTCCATCATGGCAAACATTTCTTTTAAATGTGCCTGTTCTCCTAACGGAACATTCAACGATACCTCCATCATAGCTGCCTCCTGTTATCTCTTTTTTTCTGATTTTCCTGAAATACTGCTTACCTTTTCCTTTTTATCCCGATTCTCTGCTTCAATCATACGTTCATTTATTTTTGCATCGTTAAAACACTCAAAGATTGCATCCAGGTCAATATCTTCCGGTTCAAGGACCTGGTAAGAGTTTACGAGGAAAAAAGCATGTTCGGATATCAAATCATAATCGGATTTTGGAATTGATGTTATCTCAAATTCATACTGTAACAGCTCCAAACAGGCGTTGAAAAGCTGTTCTGCCAGGGAATCCCCACGCTTATACAAAAGAGGGATTTCCAGATTCTCCTGCCAGGTCCGCACACTCCGCAGGATACAGTCCAATGTTTCTGTATTGCAGGACCATGTATCCGCTTCTTCTATCTTTCCCTTCTCGCAATGTTCTGGCACAACGGGTTCTGGATCTTCCAATGTTCCTTCGACAATCATCTGCAAAATATCCTTTCCTGTCCCTCCAGCCTTAAGGACCCGTGCCGCTGCCCGCATCTCATACGGATACAAGCACAATTTCTCTTGTGATAAATTCATGACCTTAATGGCCGTTTCCTTGCCGAACTCATACTGAATAGCAGAAAAAACATGATAATAGGAATCCAGCCACTTCTCTACCGCTTTATTTTGCGGTAGCTCCCTAAAACCAGCATACTGTCCCATTGCCACACAGTCCTCTGCCCATTTCACCCAGGTCCTAAGTTCCCCCTCTGTTGGCAGTTCCAGCAGATGTTTTACTACTAACACAAAGATATCTCTATTCAACGATGTTCCTCCAATCTTTCTACCTCGTCTTTGGTGGTTTTTTATTTGCCTTTGTCTGCTCTGGTTTTGCTATCTCATTGATGGCGCAGTATCTCTCTACTCCTGCCTTGTCAAATTCCTGCAGGCGTTTAAGGTCAAACGCCACCTTATAATAACTTTCCATGCCCGAATAACCCATTTCCGGAAGCACCTTTCCAAGTTTGTGCTTTTTAATAAAGTCCAGTTTGCTTTTACTGGCAAAGGCGTCAATGTATGCCTCATTTCTTTCGACAGGCATATGAGCCAAATTGATGGTCAGATCAGCAAAAGATTCCTCATATCCCTCCTCCATATGGGTAAGACCGATATACAGTCTGTTATCATAACGATAGGCATCAACTTCAAGCATCAGCTCCTCATGCCCAAATTCCCAATCATAACCCAGTGTTTTTTTCTCTTCTTCCATTTCCTTACCTCTCATAATTATGAATACTGGTCATCCGTCTTTATTCCCTGTTTGTTTTTTTCATGAAGATTTGTATTGAACAAATCATATATGATGTTATTCTTCTTTACCCTGGCATCAAAAGGAATAATGACTTCACCGTGTTTCAGGATTCCCATACCGGAATTACAGCCGTTCACGTATTTCAACTGTGCTTCCGGAATCCCCGCTACCCGTGAAAGTTCCTGGCTGTCCACATTTGCCTGTTTTAACAAAGCAATAAATTCAGAGTTCGCCAGCATGGTTACGGCTGTATAGTTCTGTAACATATCAGAAATATTCTGGGTGATGGCGGTGCACAAGCCGCCTTGTTTCCTTACTTTCTTCCACAGGGAATAGAGAAATTTCCCCGAATATTCACTGCGTCCAGAATGTTCCCCGGTTCCCAGCAACACATGGCACTCATCTATGTAAAGCCATGTTGCTCTTCCTTTTTCTGCATTTCTGGCAATCCGCGCCCGGACATTTTCCAGCATGACCAGCATCGCAATCGCACTCAACTCTTTTCCAAGGTCACGGATTCCGTAAACAATGAACCGGTTGTCTACGTCTAAATTGGTTTGATGGTTGAAAATATTCAAGGAACCGCTTACAAACAGCTCAAGCCCCAGGGCAATATCCCTGGCTTCCTCCTCTGGCTGCTTCATCAGCAGGTCATAAAAATCCGACATGACCGGCACATATTTTTCCTTACTCATGGCAATATCCAGATACAGCTTACGGATACAACGGTCAATGATGGATTTATGCCGGCTGTTTAGCATTTCCGACATCGCCTGCTCACACAGGCCAAGCATAAATTCTCCTTTATCCCGGATCAGCCCTTTGCTGTCGGCAAGATCCAACTCGTCCACATCAAGCCAGAGTGGATTGATATAGTTCTGGGTATAATTTGACAGGTTGATGCATACACCCCCTAAGTTCTGGGCGATGTCAAAATACTCCAGTGTCGGGTCGATAACGATGATATCATCACCGGTCTGCAAATATACCCCCAACATTTCGGACTTACAGAAAAAGGATTTTCCACTGCCGGGTACGCCAAATACCATAGCGTTTCCATTGGTCAGTTTTTTCCGGTCTGCCACGCACAGGTTTTTAGAAATCCGATTCGTTCCATAACATAAGCCCGTGGGTTCATAAATCTCCTGCACATTAAAAGGCATTAAAGCCGCGATATCCCGTGTAAGCATGGTGCGCATGGTTTCGACTTGTCGCACCCCTACAGGCAGAGCAGTATTTAATGCCTCTCGCTGTTGGAGATGATGTACCTCCATATTACAGAGATATTTGTTTCCTATCGTCTGGATTGTCTCTGTGATACTGTTAAGTTCTTCCCTGGTATCCGCAATCAGTACCATATTTACACCTGCAAAGAACAGGTTCTGGTCATTCTCCCGTACATCGTCCATCAGCGCTTCCAGGGTTTTCTTTTCCACTTTCTTTCCATAACTGATGTCACTTGCAAAGTCATTGTTTTTATTACGGACACGCTGCTGGCGTAAAATATCCGACTCCACACCCAGATATTTTTTCTGCAATGTTCTTGTTGTCAGATCCTTTGGCACAGGCACAATATCTATAGAGGTAATACTGTGTACAGGAACATTGGTAAGTTCATTGATAAAGGTGTCCGGCAGGCTTGTCGGATATCTTCTGATGAATACAGCCCTGCAGATTTTCCGTTCTGTTTCAAAATCATTCGGGGAATACTTAATCATGGAACCGCAGATATCATTTTTGTAATCTGTTTTACTTTGTACATACGCATCAAAATCAAAAGAAAATGTTTCTTCGTCACCAATGCGGTAAAAATTATACAGAACCCGGAGCCGTTCCGCTGCGTCAAGCGGCTCCAACTTTGAGCCTATTGCATGGAATTCCTGCTGCATCCCACCTTCAAAGGTATTGAAAAATGCTTTTGCCTGTTCATAATCTTTCCGTTCCACAGTAACCGTAAGAAAGCGTTCTTGTTCAATCCCCTGTTTTCCCGCTACAATCCGTTCCTCTACGATATCATTGTAAACGTCCCGAAGATGGTCATAGCCATCATCTTTATCTGGTATCAGGACATTCTCCCTAAACTGGCTCATGTTCCTGTTTTTGTTGTATATTGTAATCTTAAAAGCAACATCAATCGCATTAACCAGCTTGCAATACTGCTTTAAGATTTCATACTGGTCTCCCTCCGACACCGTGACATAATTTATGTCAGCAAAACGGTATACCCTGCTGTACCGGTTCTTTGTATTCTCAAAAATACCATCCTTTGCAATCCTCAGAATCTCAATCTGCTGCTGAACACTCTTCGGGACTGCAAACAATGGTTTGTCCGCTTTTTTTAACTGTATGAAACGATCTGTAAAAATTCCCACTTCCGTAAACCTCCTTTAATCCAAGGCAGGCTACGGGAAGTAGTTTAGCGAATCCCGTAACCTGCTGGTCGCTAAACTACTTCCCACATATGTGGGATTATTTCATATCTTTTATTTCATGAACCTAAAGGCAAGTATCCCTGCCACGGCCACAACTAAAGCCCCCACTGTCAGTAGGATCATGCGCTTTGCTTTTTTCTTTACCATGTTAAAATCCTCCTGTCCGTCAGACAGTCCTTTTTTTTCTTTTTTCTGCTGCTGTGTAGCAATTTTCTGCTCTTCTCCATAAGCGTCCTTTATCCAATCCACATTTTCCGTGGACTGGTATAAACAGGGCTTATTGAAAAAAGACATCTGGACCATTCTCCTCACCGTCTGCCAGAAACTAAGCCCATTGTGATTATAAAATCCCGTGAGTGCAATCGGCACCACAACTGGCGTTGCCAGATAGCACGCTAATGTCATGCCGATTTTATCGTACAGACCGAGTACAATTCCCGCTCCCGCCCCCAGGGACAGTACACTGAATGTAAATTGCTTCACGGTCAGTCCCATCAGGAAGCTCTCCTTATAGTGCTGTAAATCCCTGCTGATTTCGATATCCATTTATCTCACCTTACCTTTCTTTACATTTTCAATCCTCTTTTTCCCCTCTTCAAAATAATCCTGACTGATCTCAATTGAGATGGAATCCCGTTCTGATTCAAGGGCAGCTTCCGCAAGGGCAAAGGAACCAGCATATTGGTCCAATACCAGTTCTTTTTTATCTGTAACAAATTCCAGTATCTGTTTTAGCAGTTCCACCGGCTTCTCCGATTGATGAACCCTATCAGCTTTTGAGATTGGCTGAATGTCAAAAGCCGTAGGAAGCATCCCTTTCGCTCCGGACATATAGTGTTTCATCTCCGGTTCTGCCTTGTCCTTCTTTGTGTTCGGCCGCATATCACGCGCACGTCCTTTTGAAAAGAACAGAATATCCTCTGTATTTTTTGCCTTCCGCCCCGTATTGGCAACGAATGTCCCCTTCCGCCAAGCCACCTTCGCGTAATATTCAAAGCCGCTTTCCTTCGCCATGGCCTTCACCTGGTAAAGATATTCGTAATTATCACCGTTTTCCTCCGGCAGAAACTCCACGAGAAAGTGCCCCTTCTTTAGAACACGGAATTTTTCGTCCAAATCCTGCTGTGTGTACTGGAACAAATCATAGGAGGCAAAGTCCCGGTTTCCCCCTTTTAAACTTTTTTTCAGCAGATATGGGTGGTCAGTGATAATTGCGTCAATGCTGTTATCCTCAAGGAAACTCAGATCACGTCCATTTCCCTGTATGAGCATGCAGGTAATATCCTCATTCTCTGCATTTTTCTTCGTAACCGTATAGACGCCTTTGGCAACCCGTTTAAAAAGGCCCTTATTAATCCCTTCATAGATCCGCGCCCGGATGCTGGGTTCCTTCACCTCTTTTTCCGCATACTGGTATACACATTCCTTTGCATCTTTCAGAGAAAATTGGTTCACATCCGCAAAATACTCAAATAGCGTCATTTGTATGCTTTTATCCTGCACCGCTGTTTCCAAACCCAAAGCCTCCTTTGCTTACAGCCCCAGGGCCTTGCTCGTCAGGCTCTGGGCGCCCTTTACACTTCCCACAGTCAGGGCAACCGTGAATGTCATTTCTCCCAGATAGATCAAAGTCTTTGTCCAATCTGCATAGTCTCCTGTAAATTGTGGTAATCCTGAACTGATAAACGTATTACAAAGAATAATCGCCAAAGCCATAGTCACCGCCTCAAAAACTACGCTTATGAAATACTTCGTAAACTGTACGCTTGTGGCACTCACTCCCCGATTTCCTGCAACCGTTGCATAAGCGATACTGCCAAACGGTACGATTACAAGTATTTTTAAAAATCGGAAATAAACATTATAAATAAGGAAAAATCCGCAGATCAAAATAATCAGGCTTAAAAATACCGCCAGGATTAAAAATACAAGGCTTTCCACAAATCCCAGATTCTTGATAATATCTGCCTGCGCCGGGTCTATCGTAACCTGTGTGGCCTCACTCCCTCCAATCAGTCCGACAAGATTCCCAACACTTGTAAATATGGCTTTCATAATATCGACGTTGTATACCACCAGCCACTGCGCGATTCCAATCCTGATCAACATACGGAGAATCACTTCAAACCGCATCTCTTCCCGCACATCTACACTTTCCGAACAAAAACCAATCACAAAAAATAAAACAACCAGGCTTGAACCAACAGCAACGAAAATCGGTTCAATCCCGGTTATAACTCCCCATGGGCCGCCTCCTTTGAAAGAAGTCGGGGACTGTCCCAGCAGTTCAAACACCATGTTCACCTGCCCGTTCCAAAAGCCGAACACGACCTCAAGAAGCGAAAGGATTGCCTCGCCCAAATTAAAAATATCCATTTACCATCACCTCATTTCCGTATTTGGATATTATGATTACTAGAGTATCATTTAAAATAATTCTTTTAAAAGAACAAAAGCCTTGAAATTTGTTTGCATCACTACCTCCTTAGATGCGGCAGCTTATATTTACCCGTCTCCGTGTAAAACTCCGGAAGTGCATACCCCGGTGCGAGCAGTGAATTGTCCGATTTAATTAATCCTTTATCCAACATATCATTGATAACTTCAGCCGTTTTCAAATGAAAAAAACTAATGGCATCATAACCAACACAGATAAGAATATCCTCCTTAAATTCAGCCATAGGATTGTAAAACCATGTTTTTTCACACTTTTCGTGATTTAATTTCATGGCTTCGATTACCTTTTCCTCGTATGCTTCCAGGTTTTTCTCATAATAATCTTTCGCTTCAAGTTCAGTAAGAATATAGGCTGCTTGCAAATCAATGGCCCCTTTATAGTGAAAGGTTTTACCGTTCCGCAATTTATTCGCTATATCAGCCAGTGAGTCAGGATATATATTACCCGATATCTCCAAATCCCTTATCCGCAAATGTTCCTCTCCCTTTGCAACATAAAACTCGTTTGCATGATATCCTAATTGAGTATAGAAATTTGGGGTTTTTTCTTTGTAATCGGTATCCACCTGGAATCCCAGGCTTATGAATAAATTTTTACACTCTTCTCTACATTCCTGACTGGCTTTTGCCATTTCAAGTAAATTGTCTCCTATATCAACAAAAAAACCTACGCGCCTTAACTCCAGCATAGTGTTCCCTCCACGTTTTCATTAAAACAGCACAATCAACTGATGCCCAGGAACGTGAGGACTGTACTAATCCCCGCCATAATCAAGCCGGCAACGATGCCCTTTATCGCAGAATTCATGGAACTCGAATCCTGCTGCTGGTAAGACTGGGCAAACTCCATTACGTTTTTTGCAAGGATAATCACGCCAACGGCACCTATGATGGCAATTACGAGATTCTTCAGATTATTCAAAGGTGCCGTCACCACTTCCGCGCCTGACGCATATACATTTGTTGTATATAACATGGTTGCCATGGCTGCCCCAGCGGTTATACTGCTGATTCTGTTAATCATTTTTTTTGCTTTTTGCTTTTTTTCAGTCAAATTCTTCACTTAAAATCTCCTTTTCTTTAAAAAAGGGCGCAAAAATAGCAGGTATAAAAGAACCTGCTGCGTGCGCCCTCTATTTTTTGCAACAGATTCCCATATATCTGCCATCTTAGGCATAAGAAATATAGGGAAAATTAAGATTCTTGATGGCCGGTCAGTTGTTCGCGTATTTCACGCATTTGTCCGGCACTTTTATCTGATTTAAAGTAAGTCAATATATCCTGGTAGGAAAGACCTCCTACCAATCCAAGACGTATTTCTTCTAACTGCTCTAATGTATAATCATTATTTATTAGCATTTCATTAAACTGCTCTTCTGTAATCTGTCCCAAATCCTGCTTTTCTATATTCTCGATTTCAGTTATTTTGCGGTTCTTTTTCAGTTCATCTTCTGAAAATATCTTTGCCGGCATATCAGGTTCCTGCAATGATAGCAATTCGTCCAGTGTTATTTCATCTATCTGAACATTCAGCCCCTGGTTCCTCTGGCGTTCATAATATTCAAAAGACTGCCGGTTCAGCAATTCGCAGGTTGGCACTGTACTTTTCTCACGGATTGGTGTATGATGATATGGTGGTGCGCCGCCATCAAACGTCTCCTTGAAAAGAGGATGCGCCGGGGTATTGTATTTTGAATCTACAATCGGGTCAAATCCCCGGATAAAGATCAGGCACTTTTTATTATCCAGCTTTCTGGCCTCATCCGGTGTCAGTAGTTCCCTTCCCAGCACATCAAAGTTTCGGCTGCTGCTGCCATTTTTTCCTCTTGTTTCACCAGAACTCCGCTTATCTACCGTAGCCTTCCCGAGCATCTTAGAAATATAATCGTGTGTACTCTGTTCATTCCCGCCAAGGTAGACCAAAGTGTCACAGTTCCCTGGGATGACCTCCCATGTCTTTTCAAACAATGCTTTAATCTGCGCAAGGTTCTGTATAATAATGATCGATGAAATTTCTCGTGACCTCATGGTACTAAGTAAACCGCAATAATCATCCGGTAATGCAAATGGCAATAGGTAAACCTCTGGCACTGCCGCCTCGGGTTTTTCCCCTGCCCCGCACCGTGCATGATAGTTTCCCATCACACGGCGCTCCCCCGACTAAGAACATAATCTCTTAGTATCGGCTTGAGGCTATCCCTCCACCGCTTATTATCACGGTTTCCCTGGTACTGTGCCTCTACTCTCACAACCACTAATGCACTTATTATAGAAGTTTTTCTCCCCCTTCCTTTTCGCTGCAACTACGGTACTTTGTCGCTGATACAGTCAGCTCCCGTATTGGCTGCTTTCCACGTTCCACATAACTTAGGATTGCTACCACTTAGGCCGCTCCTTTAGCCCTGCAAGCATTATCTTCAAGGTAAATCCTCAAGATACCTATACCCTATAAGCACAGAAGGCATTTCATACTAACAAATTTTACTTTGCCCCGCCTGCGTACCCCTGGTACACCTGCATTTCTACAGGCTATTTGTTTAGAGCCGTACATTCGGAACTTTGTCAGACCTCCTTTGGGTCATTCTAGCCATATGGCAGCCCCACCCGCACTGTCACACACAACTCATACCTCTATGAATCTTTCCTCGCCTTTCAGCGTTAGGGTGTGCTTCGCACGACTTCCCCGCGCTTATAACCCCAACCATCTGTATCTGGCTGACGCTACGTGGAGTATCAGTGAATCCCCTTCCGGGCGTTACCCCATCATTTGAGATTTCAGTTATGCAGTTCTCCAAAGCCATTCATGGCTTTAGGCTGCGGTTTTGTCGGTTATTTCCACCGTTTTGGACGCAGAACGTGTCACACCATTAGCAAACTCATCAAGCATAAAGGCCACATGGATTGGTAATCTTCCTTCGTAAATAAAGTCAGCCTGGAAGTACAGTTCCTGGAATATCTGGCTGTAAAGCAGCCCTACAATGCTGTTGAACGATTTATCGGAATCCGGAATCACACAAAAAAGAGCTGTTTTTGTCTTTCCATCACCATTTCTTCCCACCCCTATCTCCGGGATATTGATATCATCATGGTCCAGGATACGGAGGATTTGTGGATTTTCCAAAAAAGCCAGTCTGGAATTTGCACTGATAACAATACTCCGGACCGTATCAGCCGCTCCTCTGATTACTTTATAATACTGTTTGACTGCTGGATGATTGCTGCCCTTTTTACGCTCCAGGCGCTTAATCCTGCGGTCTAAGTCCGATGGCGAGCCATCATCACGTACCTCTGCTTCTCCCAGTAATTTCAGTACCGTGGAAAAGTTCTGTTCACTTTTGGGGCATTCCAGCCAAACATAGTAGAACAGCGCCTGCAGGTATAGCGACTCTGCTTTCTCCCAGAAGGGATCGCTGCTCTGGGAGTTTTTCGGGGTTGTATTGGCGATCAGGTTTGTAATTAATTTTACGACATCTGATTCCTTCCGGATATACATAAATGGATTATAGCAGTCAGACTCTTCCATGTTCAGCAGATTCAGGACTTTGACAACATAACCGTGTTTCTGTAAGAATCCCCCGCAGGCTTTTAAAATTTCCCCTTTCGGGTCAGTGATTATATAAGAAGAACGGTTAAGCTGTAACAAATTAGGCTTACAAAAGAAGAAACTCTTTCCCGCTCCACTTCCCCCGATGACCAAAGTATTCAAGTTCAGCTTCGTTTTACGCGAATCCATCCTCATACGGACATTTTGGCTTAGTATGCGGTTCTCTGTCTCGTCCTTCTCGGCTAACACCTGATTCACCTGTTTGATATCTGCAAATTTGGCTGTACCATATTCTTTTCCCGGCATATAGTTTTTTCTGCTGGTCAGATACATGGCAATCGCAATCATATATACGAATTCTGCTAGTAATATCCCCTTAAAAGTTGTATCATTGAAGTAATTTCCAAATGGGCGGGCCATAACCATGTTAAGACGCTCCATAAAGGTATTGATATCAATCCCCTGTTCCCAGATGCCATTAAGAAGATACCCGCCATATGCCGCCAGCACACCACCAAGTACAATCAGCCAGACAGAAGTTTTTTTCTTATTTTCCATTACCTTCCTCCCCGCTTTTTTAGTTGGCCTGCCATCTGCAGTTTCCGGTTTTCTTCTTTTTTCTTGTGCAGCATGTCTCTGGTTTCTTTCAAGACTGGATCATAGCTCTGGTTGTATAACTCTTCCCCGGTACGTTTTCCAATTACCTGCCCCTCATTATTCACCACGCTGTATTCTTTATCCTTTCGAAGATTAGTAAATATTGTTCTCTTCTCCTCACTGATATGGGATATGGAATTTTTATCTATCCACAGGTACTCATTCTTTTTGAACGGAATCCGTGTGAGAATTCTCTTTTCAGTCTCTTCCACCGCAAGGCTCCTGGCAATAAAAATCTGATGGATATTTGGATCGTCTCTGACAGCTTCCTTTGCATGCTGCAGTACCTTCCTCTGGCGGCTATTCATCTCAGACATCTGCTTCTGTGCAGCCTCTGCCTTATGCGGCTGCTCCATCCCCCGCACAATAGGCTCCATGTCCTCCGCATGCTGCCATTTCCCCTGTTTCTCATACGCAGCAAACTCCTGTTTGTCCATTTTAAAGGCCATGCTGCCATCGTCATTGATCTCCAGGATTCCCAGGCTTTCCATATGTTTCAGTACAGGCTCTACTTCCGCCCATGGCATATCTATGGCATTACTGATTTCCCCAACACCCGCCCCTGGTGTCTGTGCCAGATATGTCCCAACTGCCTTAAATCCCCATGGAGAGATGGACTGTTCTTTAGGGGCGCTCTGCTTGTTTGGGTCCGACATATCCTTCTTGTCTATCCCGTAAGTCTCTTTCAGTTCCTTCTCCTCCCCGTTATCCAGATAATCCTGGATTGATTCAATCTTGCTCCCCTCGATGTCCCCCATGATTTGATTCACTCTGGGTGTAGCATCAGAATGAAAAAGGATTTCACTTTTACCATCCGCTTTATTGATATCTGGGAGGAGTGCATAGCGGATTTTATATTTATCAGCCAGCTTTTTCACCTTATTAATATCAGTCGTATCAAAACGGAAAACCTGCAAATCGCCTCCTGTTTTAAGAAGGTCTTTTACGGTTGTCCTTCCGGATAAACGTTCCATCTCCACCAACCTGCCAACGAATTTTCCAATATCCTTAGCCGTATGAAGCCCGCCTCCGACAATTTTCATGAATATCTCAATTCCCTCAAATGATACCCGCAGGATTTGGGTAGCTTCCTGTATTTCTCCCATAGAACTCACCTCCTGACTGCTTCATTCTCTTTTTTCTTTTCATCTTCGCGTTTCCGCAGCTCCTCCAGCATCCGGTCCAATTCATAGTCCACATTCTTATCCTGCAGGATTTTCACAAGTAACCGATTTGCTATTTCCTGATTGATATTTGCCACCTCTAACTGTATGATATACTCTTTGATTCTCTCCTGCAGTTCGCTTCCGCCCCGGATGGCATACTGCTCTATAATCCCAGCCTCCAGGTTCCCCTGGGATTTTTCCTTTTCCCTGACCGCAGCGATGTGAATGACCGCATCATGCACACAGTCTAAGTCCTGCTGATGGAACGCATATCTTAAAAGTATCCTTTTATCCTCCTGGGTAAATACAAAGTCCTGCTTTTCCATTAAATCTATCATTTGATAGCACTCGCGAACCATTCTGATATTTAATGACACAACACCAGCCTCACGCATCTGTATGCCTCCTTTCCCGTACCAGCAGCATAATCTCACGCATTTTCCGCATTTTATCAGCAGTCAATTCCTTTTTGATAATCCGCTTTACTTCGTCGTCGGCCAGTCCTGAATCAAAGGCAGACCTGACTTCTTCAAGCTGTTCTGACGATAATCCTTCCGCAGCGATTTTATCCAATATATCCGATGTCTTCTGCGGGAACAGCTTCTCAAGAATAGTTTTTTTTGTCTGCGGCGGCTGCGGTCTCCAATAAGATGGAGGAACGATAGATGCAGTTACCTTCTCTGTCTTTCCCTCAACCACTTCGGCATTTGATCGTGTTCTTGCCGCTGTAAGTTCCTCCTCCAGCTTCTTTATCTGTGTTTCCCGCGCCGCAGCTTCTTCCTGCAGTTTTTTGATCAAACCGTCTTTATCTTTTAGGTTCTCATATAAGTCCTTAATCTCCTGATTTTTCTCGTCCAGGACGTGTTCTTTCACCAGTGTTGAGAGCACCTCAAACTTCTCGTTATTCTCTTTAAACTGCTGCAGGGACGTCTCCATCATTTTTATCAGATTTTCTGTATACTCCTTAAACGCCGCGCCTTCTGCTGAATCACCTGCATTTTTTTTGGCCTCAATCAATTGCGTTCTCATTTTTTTCATCCGGCTCGCCGGCAGATCCGGTGTCGCATAGGACATGATTTCTTCCTTCGTAAGCCCAGAGACGGAACCGGACACAATTTCCGGTATCTGGTACTGGTCAAATGTGCCCTGACAGCACAAATCAACCAGTTCCCCGTCTACATCTTCAAGCATTGCAAAAACGGTCTGACGCATCTGCTCCGCATTAAGCTTTGGGATTGCAACCCGCCGCACGTCTTTAATGCCCAGCCCGTATTGGAAAGCCATCTGTATTACTTCAATCTGGTCCGCCCCCAGCTTTTTACGGCACTCTTCTAAATATTTCTGCTCTTCTATTGTCATATCTGCCTCCTGCAATAAAAAAAGACAAACCAATCGGCTGCCTCTCGATTCATTTCTTATCTTACGGAATTTGCTTTATTTTTCTGTTTTTCCGCCTTACCTTCCTGCTGAACCTGGGATACTGGTTCAAACTCGCTTTTTCCATGTTCCTCAAGCCATCCCATAATATCGTCAATCGGTGTTACAATAATTTTTTTCATGAAATCATTCGCAGCTATGGCCTGATATCCTGCGCCCTGGTTCAAGATAATCATTTTTTCTGCATATTCCGAAATCTTACTATACTGGGTGTGGCTTTCCAGCAATTTGATTTTTTCCCGAAAAGACGCAATGAATAGCTCATATGGCATGGATAGGCATGTAATGCCTCGCTCCTCTGCAAATTTTAGTGCGTCTGTATAACTTTTTTGTTCTGATTCAGTCACTTTCCCATCATTATCGAAAAATTGATACTTCAAATTATTCCTCCTATATATCAAGCAATCCCCTACCGTACCTTTCCTGATCGGGCCGGAACCTTATCCGTTATATTCTCTAAAGAAGAAATAAGAGCCATAATCTTTTCACTGTGACCTTTTTCCAAAACAGTCTCTAAATAGTCTATGATGTCCTGGCGCTTTTCCCGGTCTCCAATATCCCTGTAGAGGCGTCTTACCGGATCGGACTGGTTGTCCCCGGCTCTCATGTATCCCGCATCAAGATACTGGATAAAGTCTGTTTCCTTCATCACATCGTTCAGTTCCCATGCCAATTCCGCCATTTCTTCCTTCTTATCTGCTTTCCTGACAGCTCCGACCTCATCTAATTTATCTGCCAGGTTCACTCCCTGCTTCCTGTCCCGGTCAGGTAAGAGCGAAGAACGGTACATCAAAAAGCAGGTTAGATGGTCCCTCAATCTATGATTGTCTAAGACCGCTCTAATCCCAGGTATTTTCCCCCCTGCTGGTACTAAATCACGGAAGCTCTCAATATATGCGTCTCCCAGCTTACATTCCAAAAGATATTTTTTTATTTCAGAAGCCAGTTTATCCTGCTCATAGATCACGACTTTCTCCTCCTCTTTCCCTGCTTTTCTGCTTGTCTCTGCTCTGCATTCTCTCCTTTTGCTCCTGCATAATTTTCTTCCCTATCCTCTGCTGTCGCCTTACCTCCGCAAGAACCTCATTGAGCCGGCGATTTTTCTCCTGGAAATTCAGGTACAACTGCTCTGCTGAATCAAATGTGTACCCCATATCCAACAACTGCGTTTTTAGCTGCTCTGCCTGCAGGTATTCTTCCTTAAATTCCTCATATCCCTCCTCATATAAAGAAACCTCAACCTTCAGTTCCTGGAGCTTTTCCCAAAGTTCAAATATCTCTGTATTGGCTTCACGGTTCTCTTTTTGGTTCTTTTTCTCCTGCCTAAGCGATTTTGCCTGTTCAGCCAATGCTTTCCTGATATTTTCCAAGTCCCTGTCTGTATGTATCTGATAAGCCGAAATGAAATTATATTTCTCCTGTATCTCATGAAGTTTCCGGATATCTTCTTTATATTTCCATGCATCGGAATAAGGCTGTTTTTTTAGGACGCCCAGCCGGTATAACTTTGTAAAATACATCTTCTGGTATCCAGTCAATGGGGACTTTCTTCTGGGAATATAACCAGTCACTTTTTTGACTCTGGGCGGCAGTTCCAATACTGGCTCCGGCAGTTCCTTTTCCCTTGCAGATATGGGGATACTTAGCCGTTCGCGTATTTTTTCTTCTGTGTAATCGCCACCAAGGGTATCCAGCCTGCGCCCCTTATCCATACCTGGCGGCTTTAACAGAATATGCGCTCCCTGTTTTATCTCATATCCCCGTTCTTCTACTCCAATAAGGAACTCATCCCAGTTTTCCGCCTCGGCCGCCACCTGGTCGATGTCACGGCGGATCATATCATTCCAACTAAATTTACCATCTTTACCCTGATCCCAGATGCGTTCCTTTTTTTTCTTTCTGTTCTGGCGTACTTTATCCATATCCAGTGTTGCCATATGGTACTCTTCACAGATTTTGTTGACAAGCGGCTGTATGATTTTGTCCCAATCACCATTTCGGTAATCATATTTCTTCCCTTCTCCAATACAGCGGACACTATTAAATGCAATATGGCCGTGGATATGATCGGTATCATCATGAAGCGCATAGACTGCCTCAAACTCTTTTCCAAGGTACTCCTCTACAAATTTCCCTATAATCTTCATGGCAACATCTTTATCAACGGTATCTGCTGCCTCTTCAAATGAGATAATGATATGGTATCCCTGGCGTCCCCCCATCTTATCGTACCTTCGCTTAGTGTTCAGCATTTGTTTCAGTGCAGTCTCCGGCAGACAGTTATGGCCTGATACATACAGCCCATTTTCAGTTTTGCTGTCCTTCGTAATATAATTAATCGTATTTGCGAGATGCTTTGCCTGAAATCCCGATTTTGCACATCCCATATGCAATATTTTACTGATAGCCATACTTAATTACCCGCTATGTCCAAATGGCTGACTACCTGCATGACTGCCTCCTTGATCTGCTTCATATAAACATACAGACGTTTTTTATCGGATTCATGGTATAAGCCGCTGTTGTTGTTTTTGACAATCTGGTTGATGTTTATCCCAATATGGTTTATCTCATTCGTGAGATTCTGCAATGCTTCAAGAAGTTCCGGATAATCTCTGGGGCGGTTGGTTATCAGCATCCTCAAATACTGCGAATCGGATAGCCCTCTCTCTTTTGCCTTTCTGTTCAGCTCCTCCAATTCTTCGCATGACAGCCGAATTTCCTTCCGGCAGTTCATCTTTTTTACGCTTCTCAGTCTCTACTCACATCCTTTCATCGAATAAACAGCAAAAGAAAAGGAAGGAACCACAGCAATCAGCTATATTCCTTCCCTCTTGATACTTTACTTATCATCTTACTAATCTCCGCCCAGCCGTGATATCCACGGGAGGCCGGATTTCCTGTATCTTTCCACGCAGCTCCTTTTGATAATAGGTCCTCTGGAAAGCGGCATTTAGTATTTTCTCGTCCGCTTTCAATCCTTCCAGGGTTTTATGAAGAACTTGCCATTCAGAGTGTCTGCTTAACTTAAAATAGTCCCTGGTATCAGATATCATCTTGTAGTTCTGCTCACACGCAGCATCAATCACCTGGTCAATATCAGTCTCCAGAGAATCACCAGTTTCCATGTCCACCTTATACAATTGCCCGTGGCCGTCTGTTTCCAATGTATAGCCACTTTTAGTTGTATACCCCACTACCTGTTCAGCCTCCGCGCGGGTAAGAGGAAAAAGTATATCAAACTCATCAAGATATTCCATTAATTTTCCAGATGTTTCAATTCGTCCCAAAATCATCCCCTTCTTTCCATAATTCATACTATCAACGGGAATTTTTCTTCGCCGGTGTCGCTTTTTGATTTACCTGTTTCCATAAGGAGGTCTGTTCAAATATCTCGTCTAACAGCCTCTCATCTTTTTTCAGCTGCTTTATCCTGTCTATGATTTCCCTCGCTTCACTGGTTCCAGCTTTCTCTTCCAGTCTCTGTCTGGAATCTAAGATGAATTCATTGTTCCATTCACAGGCAAGGAATGTAACCTCGTCCATGGTGATTTCTTCTATTTGATCTCCCTCTAAATCCACCCAATAGAGCTGCCCTTTTTCATCTGCATACAGCCCGTAGGCACTTCCTTCCATGTAACCCAACAGAACCTGGGCATGTTCCTCATTCAGTGAAAATGGTATAGAAAAGTCATCGAGATAGGCCAGCAGTTCCGTGGCCGTATTCAATTGTTTCAAATAATGCCTCCTTGCCCGGTATCCTACCGGCTATGTCCTGATGGCGGCTTCTTATCCTTGTTTTCATACTTTTTTAATACCGCCAGAATCTCACTTATTTTTTTACGGGCCGTCTCCGGAAGTTCCCCCATCTCAGCATTTCGCAGAAACTGCGTTTCGGTCTTCCTTCCATATAATGTTGCCAGCCCGCCGTATGTCTCTTTTGCTAGGTCAGCTTCGGTATTTCCAGACTGCAGCTTTTCCGCCCAAACCTCTGGCATATAATCCCGGACTAAAATACAGATATCGCAGGCAGCCTGTTGTAGATCCGTGCGCTTTAAAATAGGTTCCTTTTGATCAATAGACCATATACTATTCAGCATGTCCTGCGCCAATCTCAAATCACGCTCATCTGTTCCATTTAGGATTGTATCTACAACCTTCTGTAGCTGCTGGTACTCCTCATCCATTCCCTGTAAAGGAATACTCTTATTTTTATCCAGTCTCTCCATAATGTCGCACACCTCCAAGCCAACAGCTTTTTGTATGGATTCCTTTGTAATGTTATTTTCCCTGCAATATTCCAGATAGGTTTCCAGTCCCCCTAAATATGTAATTTCCTCCAATGGGGTGTCAGCCAGTTCCTCCCATGTTTCATAATGGCCTTCCATTGTCATGGCTGCTATCGTACAATCATCAAATTCCAAGTCATAGAACAGGTCATCATCTGTACTGCACATTCCAATCCGGTAAATATCAGGTTTGTCTTCCTTAGCGTACACATTGAAAAATAACCTAGCTTCATCGGTGCTCGCAACTGCTGCATATTGATATGGGCTGCCCTTCACCCTGTCCTTGTTCAAGATATACAGCAGGGTGTATTCTCCAAAGTGGTTTCGTTTCAGATACTCCTTACTGTCATAGATCAATCTCTCAATTTCTGTCTGTTTTGCTTCCATATTCCACCTCACCTATTTCTTTATCAACGGCTGTTGTGTCTGCTCTCCAGGTGCGGCTTATAGGCAGAATCCTGTTTTTCCAGTTCTGCCATCTTAAATAAATCTAATACCTCCCACCCAGTAGCAGCCTTAATAGCCGCTGCTGAAATGTTGTTCTCTTTACAGTATTCCAGGTAATCCGCTACCCCCTTCTTATGGGGAATTGCTCCAATGCCCCACCTGCTCAGTTCCTCCCAGGCGTCTAAATGTCCATTTATTGTCATTGCAGCAATTTCATACCCCTCCTCCAGCATCCCAAACAGATATTTATCTGTATATGCATACCCAATATTAAACTCAACAGTCTTATGCGCAGATGGAAAAAAACTAACTGCCCTGTCAGGTCCATATTCTGCCAATCCCTGATAAGTGTCCTTTCCGTGCGCCTCCATTTTTAAAATATGATAGATAATGGCTCCCTGGTACTTTTGCGAATCCAAAAACTCTTTGTTTTCACAAAGCACTTTGAGTTCATCCATCTGGGGGTTTTGTATCTTTGGGGGCAGACTATTTAATTCCGTCAGGACTCTTGCAATCTGTATTTCCAGCCCATATTCTGGCTGCTTGCGTTTCAGATAGTCAAGCCAGAACTGCATAAATTCCTGTTTCTTCTCTGGATTATTTATTTCCCTGCACATTCTTTCCACCGCATGTGCTTCTGATTCTCCTGGTAAGCGCGCTACATTCCATTCCCCACCCCCAACAGCGTTCAGCATATTACAGATATCCCTGGATAAATCCTTCTCCATTCCCAGTTCTCTCTCCACACGTTCCCCTGATGATTCAAACTTTTCCGGTTCATATTTCAATATCTTGTCTCCTCTTTTCTAAAAACCGTTATGGTGAGTTTCCTTACCCTGCTCTTTAAATGGCGGTTTATCTGCCATTCCAGTTTTTTCACTATCTAGTTCTTTTTTTGTCTGTCTGGTTCACATGATTCTTATAATCCTGCATCTGTGATTCTGCCTCACCAATCAAATCTCCCACACTCCATCCGATAGACGCTGTAATAGATGCCGCTGTGATATTTCTTTCTTTACAGTAAATAAGGTAATCCTCGAACCCTTCTCTATAGGGCAACGTGTCGAGGCCCTCCCTGTCAAGTTCGTCCCAGACATTAAAGTGACCGTCCATCGTAACCACCGCTATTTCATAGCCTTCTTCCAACGGTTTAAACAGATCCTCATGAACAGATGTATCACCTATATAAATTTCAGTAACTTCTTCCTCAGAAACAGAAAAATAGACTGCCATTTCCTGCTCATATTCAGCAACCCCTTTGTAACTGATGGTCCCATCCTGTTCTTTTTTTAGGATATAGTAAATACTGGCATCATGATACTTTTGAGAATCCAAAAAGTTTTTATTTTCTACGAGTACAGTGATTCTCTCCATAAAAGGAGTTTCCATGTGCGTAAAACCTTTGTTCAGTCTTGTTAAAACTTCCGCAGCCTGTATTTCCAGTTCATATTTTGGTCTCATACGTTCCAAATAGTCAATCCAGAATTGCATGAACTCACGCCGCTTCTCCGGATTCTTTATTTCCTGATAGGTACGTCTCACTACGTCCGACTCCGATTCTCCTGGTAAACGCATCGCTTCCCATTGCCAGTAATCAACAGATTTTGTCATTCTACAGATATCCCAGGCCAGATTTTTCAAAAAGTCCGGCTCTCTATTTTTGTCAGGATATCCATATTCCCACAGTTCTCCGATCAAGCCTTCTGTCTGCCTTGTAACCTCAATGCTTTTTGCACGGCTGACCTTATATAAGTAATCAATAAGCAGCTTTCTGGCGTCCGCAAACCGGAGCGTATCCAGAACATTTTCGGTTTGGTTGTAAGGATACGGCTTATAGAAAAATGGGGTAAAAATGTCTCCCAATGGTCCTCTCTTCATGAATTCGTCCACGTAATCTTTTAATCGTTCAAATTCCTCTGGTTCATACCTCAATACTCTGTCTCCTTTACATTCTGTATTATCTATTTTTCTGTCTGTCCTGTTTGGGAATGTCCTCCTTTTTCTGCTGTTCTTGTTCGGAAGTTTTCCCCCATATAATAAAATGGCAATATTCACTTTTATGGTTCTGCAAATATTCCGCCAGTTCGAGAAATCCCATTTTTAATGCAATTTTCGTAACTGCAATCACATCAAACATATTGGTTTCACCAGTATCCCTGACCACCAATATCTGCTCTTTCACAATCGGTTCTATTACAGTTCCAGCTCCTTCCTTTTTCTAAATCTAAGGGGCCGGTCCGGACTGGCTTTGCCAGTCCTCTGCAAGATACGGATTTTGCCGTACAAAATCCATCTTGTTAGGGGAGATCCCCTAATACCCCCATATCAG
>PPYE01558964.1_pt1 | contig 80387 bp, 59 predicted proteins | sample 1559881 | NCBI WGS metagenome assembly PPYE01 (sample SAMN08240022, study PRJNA423297) | Human gut metagenome, whole genome shotgun sequencing project. | reverse complement strand
CTGTATGTATAATGCATAAAACTTTCCAAGTTCTACAGGAACTTTTCTCAAGTACTTTTGAATTTATTTATTTCCCAACAGAAGTGCATATTAATAACATTTTTATAGAAGATCATTGTAAAATAATTACTAAGTCAAAAGTTGTATACGGTATATCTTTGGTAGCATGAAAACAATCTGATGACATTACACTAAAATATAAATGCGAGTTAATAATTGAATTTACAACTATTAACTCGCATTATTAATTTATTTAGATCAGTTGACGACTGTACCCCTTACATCCAATTCACGAATCGCAGCTACTGTACCATTACCCACCCCATCCGGAATGACCAATTTGATATAGCGTGCCGTGGATGATTTTACATAATATTTTAGTGCGGCATCCTGATTCGTAAAACCAAACTGACCGATCGATTCCCAATTCGTCCCGTCTTCACTGGCTTCAAAACGTACCACCTTTATCGGATTATTACTTCCTCGCCCACGTGGCAACAACTCTATCTGAGCTATTTTGACCCGATGATTCATATCGATAATTATTTCATAAGGTAAAGGATCAGATCCTCCCTGCCAACGCGAATGCCAGAAAGTCTCGACATTTCCGTCAATTAAATGTTTGGCATGTCCATTATTGCTGCCTTCACCCGAAGCCTCTTCGGTAGTGAACGATACAATTTTCCAATCTGTTTTAGAAAGTTTATCCCCTTCTTTAATAATGCTATAAGCTGCATAAACATCCTTATCAGCCCGTATAGTAGCATCAGAAGTTACCTCTGCTATTTGCACGGGTAACATATAATTTCCCGGCAGGATATCGTCTTTCAGTTTATAAGTTGCTGTAACCTGATTTACTCCACTATGAAGAATCGGAGTTTCGGGAGTCACATAGGCATCGGACGGAAGCATGCTGAAATAAGTACCGTGAGCCGTATTATAGGCATCAATCACCGACTGGCGGCTTTCCAAGCGACAGCTGATTTCCCATTTATTGGTGAATGGGACCCCGATCTGTACAGGTAACTCCTTTACTTCTGCCAGGTTGATCTCTTCTACTCCGGCATTCATAATAGTTACAATCGGCTCTGAAACTTTAAAACCCAACAATAAAACAGAACGTCCTGAAACAAAAGGCATTCCACTGGATGTAGCACGTAAAGGCAACACATATTTCAAATGATCATATCCGGAGAGCTCTTGTATCTTAGCCGGGTCGTAAGTGAGCTCACCTTTCAACAGCCTTTCGTTTGCGGGAATATCGACAGAACTTTTTGTTAATTGATAACAGTCAGCAGGAAGAAGTTCATATGAGGTTCCATCGGCAATATTCATTGAATCGAGCAAAGCTTTGTCCACAGAAAAACTTACTACACTGGCAGTTGACTTCAAGCCCCCCTGCTGTATCCATAAATCTGCTGTATACTTTTCGCCTACATTATAAGATTGCAATGTATTAAACCCTTCCTGAGAAACAGCCAAAACCCCATCGGCTTTGGAACTTACATCAAAACTATCATCACAACTGCTCATAGACAGTGCGACGTAAGCTAACATTCCTATGTAATTAAATCTATTCATAAGTACATCTTTTTTATTTATTCAAAAATCACCATCCCGGATTCTGTACCAGATTCTTGGTCTTTCTCATTTCGGAATCAGGCATGGGATACAGATACATTTTCCGGTTAAATACAATCTGGCTTGCTTCCACTATGCGATTGAAATCTTCTTTATCATTCGACTCACCGCGTACATTCATTCCGTGCACATAGCCATTCTGACGACCTTCCCCGTTTTTATCAGCAATCATCCATCTTCTCACATCAAAATAGCGCTGCCCCTCTGTGGCCAGTTCAATCTGGCGTTCACGTTGAATGGCAGCCCGTTGCAATTCCTGATTACCACGAATAGCCGGATTCAAAGTCTCTATATCGGGGAGTCCTGCACGCTCACGCACCAGATTGAGGTATTTCAAAACTCTCGCGTCATTAGGATTGACTTCATTGGCTGCCTCAGCATACATCAAATAGAAATCTGCCAAACGGAAAATAATAGAGGGACGGAACTGGGAGGCTACTCCCGGATTAGTTAAACTGACCGAACGATTGAAACGTTTGAAAAGCATATAACCGGTCAGGGTAGCCTGTCCTTCCTGTACGCCGGAGTTACCACCATTGTAAAATAATACCTGATTACAGCTTACTGGCCATTGACGTCCATTGAAAAAGACTGTATTATAAAAACGAGGTTCACGATTGAGATAGCGATTGCTGACAGTCACATTGGTATACTTCTTAGAAAAGTTATCATTCTGATCTTTGTAAGTCCCATATCCTTCTTCCTGATAAAGTGTAGACTGCGGCAAATAGGCTGTAGCCGAAACAGGGAAACCGTCTTTCATATAAAAAGCATCGACCAGTTCCTGAGTAACTCCAGTGGAACCTAAGCCATTTTTTTCGCAACGGGGAGCAATACGACGGTCGAAAGCATCACCATTCATTCCCCCCCAATCATTATTTGCCGTAGCCCAGATAATCTCATGTGTATATTTCTGAAACAGATTATACACAGACTTATCCGGATCAATGACAGCACCGTTATCGTCTTTATACTCTTTGTATAATTCATATCTTCCGGCCTCAGCATAGTCAATAAAGTCTTTACAAGCAGCAAGAGCTTTCTCCCACTTACCGGCGTCATAATCAGGAAACAGACGGGTACCATCCGGATTTGTCACCGACAGAGCTTCGCGGTATCCACCGTTTAAAAGAGGACTTGCAGCATACAACCACAATTTTGCCCGAACAGCCAAAGCAACTCCTTTAGTCGGCCAGGCACGATAGTCCTTATCTTCAAAAATAGGCTCCTGAGTCAATTCAGAAGCAACAGCTGTGAGCTCGGAATCAATATACTCTATTACTTCATCTACTGTATTCCGGGGTACATCCTGATCCTCAGTCGCATTGTATATTTTGTCCTTTACCAAGATGATCGGACCGTATTGTTCAAACAACAAATAGTGATAAAATGCCCGCATAAAACGCACATTGGCTTTCATCTGTGTCAGCTCGTCTTCCAACAACTGGTCTCCTTGGGTTCCCGTAGTCATTATCGGATGTGCTTTCTGCAAAAAAATATTAGCCTGACGAATGTATTTGTAACAGTCACCATAACGATGAAAACCCATGTTGGCAGCATTTCTATCCGAATTATTGTATTTGGAAGAGTTTCCATACCCAACGACCAGCTCATCACACATACCCGTCCAGGGATTTTTGAAAGCTCCCACATTCACGCTGTTAATCCCTGAATAATCGGGGATACCGGCAAAAACATTGGCATACCATCTCTTTGTATACGATACATTATCAAACACCTGTTCGGTATTCTGCAAACCTCCTGCAAGTTGATCGGAAACTCCCAAATAGTCGCAAGAACTAACAAAGCACAATAGCGCTATCAACAAAGTGTATATAGAATTTTGCTTTTTCATCTTTCTATTTATTAATCAATTTTGTCTTTTTAGAATGTAAAGTCTAAACCGAGAGTGAAAGTACGGGGCAAAGGATAATTCAAACCCGCATTGGCATTACCGGCTTCCGGATCGAAATATTTAATGTCATCCCACACAGCAAGGTTATATCCCATAATATAAATACGGGCAGCCTCAAAACCAATCTTATCCATAAATTTCTTAGGAAGCTGATAACCGAACTCTATATTTTTCAGTCGTAAGAAGGAACCATTACGCAACCACCAAGTGCTTGCCACCCGATTATTGGCATTATTGGCATTGTTCTTATGCAAACGCGGAATAATAACATCCTGACTGGGATTGTTTTCAGTCCAGCGGTCTAAAGCAAACGTGCGATAATTGGACTGGTCGACGCCCCAAGAGAACGGATACCACCCTTCGGAAGTGGCTCCTCCCAGAAGAACAGATGTATTGCCTGCTCCCTGAAAAAAGATACTCGCATAGAAGCCTTTGTACTCAGCGTTAAGACCAAATCCATAAATAATTTCAGGAGTACTCGGATTACCCACTCCTCTTACCTGATCATAAGAGTCAATCACGCCATCACCATTTACATCGACATATTTGATATCACCCGGGCCAATCAGTCCTCCTAAAGTAGGACGTGGAAGTTCCGAACGGAGTTTATAGGTTTTCAATCCGTTAGCATTGGTACTGACTATAAAATCGTCTTCTGTATAAAGGCGGTCGGCTATATAAAGAGTATTCTCACTAACTCTTGTACCGGTAACAGCTTGATATCCATACTTCTGAGGTAGTTCATCATATTCAAGAATTTTATTCCGGGTAAAAGTAAAGGTTCCCCGAGCACTAAGTTTCAGTTTACCTATCTGTTGATTGAGATTCATCGACATATCTATACCCTGATTACGTACTTTACCAAAATTCTGCCACGGGTCTTGACGAAGCCCGCCCAATTGTGGAACAGTACGACGCTGTAACAAAATATCCCTACGTTCAGAACGGAAATAATCGAAGATAATATCGATGCGGTTATCAAACAGTCCCAGATCGAAACCGTAATTCTGCTTGTCCTCAATTTCCCAAGCCAGATAAGGAGCGGCGAAACGTCCTTCAACAATTCCGTTACCAATTCCGTTAGTTCCGCCCGTATCACCGATACCCTGCGTAAATCCGCCGGCATTGGTAGTAAAAGTGGGACGATACAAAAAACGTTCCTGTCCGGTTTTATCGTTACCAGTCCGCCCGACAGACGCTCTTAGCTTTAGTTTATTTACCACTTTTTTTATTGCTTCCGGATAAAATGATTCATTGGAAAGGTAATAAGCAGCACCTATTGCCGGAAAAAAGCCAAAACGATTGCCTTCAGCAAATGCCTCAGAACCGGTATAACCAAAATTACCTTCAATAAAGTAACGCCCATCATAGCCATATGTAGCACGTCCTACGAATCCTTGCTTACGGAATGGAAGGGGAACATTATGCTGTTGCGTTTCTTTTTGCATATATAGTAACATTGCTCCCACATCATGCTTTCCAAATGTACGCTTATAGTTGATAGATGCATCGATATAAATTTTCTTGGTAGCAGATGTCGCACTGTTTTTGGGATCTTGAATATCCGGATTACCCGATACTACTGTGGAAAAAATCAGCTGCCCTAATTCATCACGGCCTGTGGCATGGTATCGTGTCGGATTATACTCGCGACGAATAATCATCTCACTATCGTAGTCATAACTTACATTTAAGTTTGCAGACAAACCTTTAGTAATAAAATCAAGTTTCTGGTTGACATTTACTTTCGATTGTATACCTGTCCTATATTCTTTGGCATACCCGGAATTCATTAATAAGTTATAAGGGTTACGCATGTTCGCATCTCTTTCCTGGGCATACGTGGCTACGGTACCATCACTGTACACTGCGGGGAAAGCATAAGGAGGCGTGATTAACATAGAACGGAAAATGGTGGAAGTACCCGTTCCCGGATAATTATTAATAAGGTATTGCATAGCGAGATCTACCCCTACAGTAGTGGTGGAAGATACAGCCATATCGATATTCGAACGCAAGTTAAAACGGTCTATACCAATATTGGTATCATAAATCCCATTTGGCCTGTTCTTGAATAATCCGCTTTCGTTATAATAGGCTCCCGACACAAAATACTTGGCTTTCTCAGTACCGCCGCGTACATTGAGTGTATAGCGATGACTAAAGGTGTTCTTCCGGAGAAGTTCGTCAATCCAATTGGTATTGGGATACAAATCCGGATCGTCGTTGTTACGGTAATGGGCTATCAGTTCATCTGAAAACTGCGGTCCTTCACCATCATTACGCAATGCCTCATTATATAAACTAAGATAATCGGCAGAACCTACAAACTCAGGAAGGCGGGTAGGTGATGAAATGGTGTGTTCGGTCTTAAAAGATATTTTAGCTTTTTCAACACGGCCACGTTTAGTAGTCACCAATACTACACCGTTAGCTCCTTCTGCGCCGTAAATAGCAGTAGCAGCTGCATCTTTCAGAACAGAAAATGTTTCTATTTCATCCGGTTCAATATCGCTCATATTTCTCGGCACTCCATCGACAAGTACGAGCGGAGAAGTTCCCCCGGCAAAAGTACTGACTCCACGAATCCAGAATTCAGCATTGTCATAACCGGGTTCTCCAGAACGTTGTACGGCGATCAGACCTGCTACCTGACCGGCAAGACTATTATTAAGGCTGCGGGAAGGAACAACAATATCTTTGGGCTTGATAGAACTCATGGAGACCACCACACTTTCCTTCTTCTGCTTACCGTAACCAACTATCACTACTTCATCGAGTGCTTTTGAGTCCTCATGCAAAACAACGTTGATATTACGACGTCCCTTTACTTTGATTTCTTCGGTATTATATCCCAAATATGAAACCAATAAAATGACATCGTCCGAGGGAAGCATCACTTCATAACGTCCTTCCATATTGGTAATGGCACCTATGGTAGGATTCCCTTTTACGACAACGTTAGCACCGATGATAGACTCACCTTTTGCATCAGTAACAACCCCGGTTACTTTAATTTTGTTTTTTTGCTGTGAAACCGAAGGTGTCGCAGAAGTCTCTTTTTTATAAATGATTATTTGACGGTCTTTAATGGTGAAACCATTATCGGTATGTGCCAGTAACTGCTCCAGTATTTTATCAACAGACTGGTTAACCACATTTACACTAACCTTCCGGTTTAAGTCAATAACACCGTCTCTATAAAAGATTATAAACTCACTATTCTTCTCTATTTCTTTAAAAACCTGTAATACGGTTTTTTCGGCAGATTGCATAGTAAAGACTTTGGTTTGAGAGTAAACACTTGAAGCATAAGCCATTTCGAATGCAAAAGTGAATAACAAAAACAAAAAAATACTTTTTATTGATAATAAAGTTCTTACTTTAGTCCTATCGAGACTAAAAATTCCATGATTATTCATACATTTGTACGATTTGATTAACAAATTTGTTTTTACGTAGTTTAATCTAATCAGGGGTTGGATGATATGAGGGTATTATCCAACCCTTTCTTTTAAAATTTAAGGTCCTTGTTTCATAGTATTAAAAATCACTTGGTTAATAAAAAATAATTATCTCTGGTCTCTATTTGTGCAGGTATAGTTTTACTTAATACTTCCAGAACATCCCGTAAATCGTCTCGTAAATCGAGCTTACCACTACAAGTCAATCCTATCAATCCGGAATCAGGTATGACACGCTTTCCATAATATCGAGATAGCTTTTCGGTTATGATTTCAATCTTCTCATGGTTGAAACAATAATAACCATCCACCCAACTTATATATTCAGACACATCTACTGTATTTACCCGTAGCCCGTCGTCTTGTCCGTCATAAGTCAACATATCATTGGGCTTCAGAACTTTTTTAGGATATTTATATGTATCCACTTCTACTTTACCTGATACTAGAACCACCGATTGATTTTTTGTAAAATCGTAAGCACTTACATTAAATTCCGTACCCAACACTTCTACTTCCATGCGATTGGTTTTCACAACGAAAGGATGCTTTTTATCAGGAGATACTTGAAGATAGACTTCTCCATTCACATAAATTTCCCGCTTATGTCCCGAAAACTCTGACGGGTATACTATACGGGTATTGGCATTTACGGCTACTCGGGTACCATCGGAGAAAGTTATGAAAGAACGTTTCCCCGAAGGAACAATTAATTGATTGTAACCGGTTTCATTTTCTTCGTCCAATTGGGTCTTTCCGGAACTAATAGCTATCTTACCACCTTCCTTGTAGTGCAACCTGCTTTCTTTCCCATCCATAACCAACTTACGTCCTTCCGATAAAATCAGCTGTATGTCATTACTGCTATCCGGCTCGGAAATACCGGCCAAACTGTAACAAGAACTTTCTTCATAAAATGAAATAAGTGAAAAAACAAAGTAACTGCTCAATGCCAACACTGATATGCAAGCAGCAATCCCGGCCACACGTAAGAAAAGCAACTGTTTTTTTCTTTTCACTCTTTTTTCCATCGCTACCTGCCGGCTAATTCGCTCCCAAAGTGTCCCCACTTCATCGTCTGTCATCCGTTTTTGAGGGCTTTCCGCCACAGCCATTAAAAAGCTTCGGGCCATACGTAATTCTCCGGCAAAAGTTTCATTTTCCTTTTCCAGTTGTGACCAGAACTTTTCACTTTGCTCCGTAGGGTGTTGCATCGAATCCAGGAAAGTCCCGTCATTCAACAAATCGGCAGCAGTATAATGTATATAGTGATTTTTCTCCATTTTTCTTCTTTTCATAAAAAGACAAACAGAGTTTCGAAATCTACTCAGTGTAAATGGATTTTTTTTATTACTTTTTTATTATCTACTGATAAACAGAATATTAAAATAGAAAAAAGAATGGTAATATACCATACATTTCACGTAATCTGGAGAGAGAACGCTGAAGTAAATTATAGGCTGACTGATAATTAAGCCCCATCAATTCACAAATGGCACTGTAATCTAATCCTTCAAAAAAACGATAGTAAATAATCTCTCGCTGTCTGGGAGAGAGTGTATTTAGCAAATGAGCAACAGTATGCTTCTGAGAGGTTTCATCTTCTGTCTCAATCAGTTTTTCTTCAACCGACAAATCGAATTCATAATTGATATTGGAGATATAAGTGTCATGCAAATTCCCTTTATTGAAAACATTAAAAATAGAATTTCTTAATGAAGACATTAAGTAGATTTTAACATTATCCGGAGGAGAAGAGTACCTATCCTTCTGCCTATAAACATTCACAAAAACATCTTGAACACAATCTTTCACCATCTCTGTATCCGTCGTAAAACGGCATCCGTACTGATAGAGTTGCTGAACATACCGGGAATATAGCCATGCATAGGCATCATCATCTCCTTTCAGAAACGACTGCCATTTTATCTTACTACTTTCAATAAGTTCATCATTATACATATTGCACGGCTTCTAACAATATCAGTTGCGCAAAATAAATAAAAAATCATCAAATGTAGTTAATGCAGCTCTCTTTTTAATTATAAAGTTCCTTTATAGTTGCTAATTTCCTCTATCGGAATAATTAGAGAGCGGACTATGTTTGATGCCAATTACAATAAGATTCATCTTCCACGGATAAAGGAAAACTCAAGAGAACAACTCTTTCCTGAATTTTATTGTTATATTTGCATATACTAAATTTTAAAGCCTTATTCAATATGTTCAATTCATTTGGCAATATTTTCAGACTAACCAGCTTTGGCGAATCCCATGGTAAAGGAATCGGAGGAGTGATCGATGGATTTCCAGCAGGTATCGTCATCGATGAGGAGTTTGTTCAGCAAGAACTAAACCGCCGTCGTCCGGGACAATCGGTAATTACTACCTCCCGAAAAGAAGCTGATAAAGTAGAATTCCTTTCAGGCATTTTCGAAGGAAAGTCTACCGGATGCCCTATCGGGTTTATCGTATGGAACGAAAACCAACATTCTAATGACTACAATAACCTGGAGAAAGTATACCGTCCGTCACACGCCGACTACACATACACCGTAAAGTATGGAATCCGCGATCACCGTGGCGGTGGTCGTTCTTCGGCACGTGAAACCATTTCAAGGGTAGTAGGCGGTGCATTGGCCAAATTAGCATTACGCCAATTGGGTATTCACATCACGGCATATACTTCACAGGTAGGTCCTATAAAACTGGAAGGTAATTACACGGATTACGATCTGGACTTGATCGAAACTAACCCGGTGCGCTGTCCCGATCCGGAGAAAGCAAAAGAAATGCAAGACCTGATTTACAAAATCAAAGGAGAAGGAGATACCATTGGCGGTGTACTGACTTGTGTCATCAAAGGTTGTCCTATCGGACTTGGGCAACCCGTATACGGCAAGCTCCATGCTGCATTGGGCAATGCTATGCTAAGCATCAATGCCGCAAAGGCTTTTGAATATGGAGACGGATTCAAGGGGCTCAAACAAAAGGGATCGGAACAAAATGACGTATTCTACAACAATAATGGCCGGATTGAAACACGTACCAACCACTCCGGAGGTATACAGGGAGGCATCAGCAACGGACAGGACATCTTTTTCAGGGTAGCGTTTAAACCGGTGGCTACTGTTTTGATGGAGCAGGAAACTGTAAACATAGACGGTATTGATACAACACTAAAGGCCCGGGGACGCCATGACCCGTGTGTATTGCCACGTGCAGTGCCTATTGTGGAAGCTATGGCAGCAATGACCATACTCGACTATTATTTATTAGATAGAATGACACAACTTTAACAACTATTGAACGTGAACGAAATTCAGAAATACATTGCAGAGAATGAATCGACGATGATGGAAGACTTGTTCAGCCTCATCCGTATTCCCAGTATCAGTGCATTGCCGGAACACCATGATGATATGCTGGCATGCGCACAACGCTGGACACAATTGCTACTCAAGGCCGGAGCAGACGAAGCCATCGTTATGCCTTCGAAAGGTAATCCGATTGTATTTGGGCAAAAGATAGTGGATCCGAATGCTAAAACAGTGTTGATATACGCTCATTATGACGTGATGCCTGCCGAGCCCCTCGACCTGTGGAAGAGCCAACCGTTCGAACCGGAAATACGTGACGGACATATTTGGGCGCGCGGAGCCGACGATGATAAGGGACAAGCATTTATCCAGGTGAAAGCATTTGAATATCTCGTAAAATACAACCTGCTGGAGAATAACGTAAAGTTTATCTTTGAGGGAGAAGAAGAGATTGGTTCACCAAGCCTGGAAGCTTTCTGTGAAGAGCATAAAGAATTACTAAAAGCCGATGTTATCTTGGTATCAGATACCAGTATGTTGGGGGCCGACCTTCCTTCACTAACCACCGGACTGCGTGGTCTGGCTTACTGGGAAATCGAAATAACAGGTCCTAACCGTGACCTCCATTCGGGACACTTTGGTGGAGCGGTAGCCAATCCGATCAACGTACTTTGTGGTATGTTAAGTAAGGTAATTGATACTGACGGACGTATCACAATACCCGGATTCTATGATGCTGTAGAAGAAGTTCCACAAGCAGAACGAGAAATGATTGCCCACATCCCTTTTAATGAAGAAAAATATAAGGAAGCCATCGGAGTAAAAGAACTTTTCGGTGAGAAAGGATACAGCACTCTCGAAAGAAACAGTTGCAGGCCTTCATTCGACATTTGTGGTATTTGGGGAGGTTACACCGGGGAAGGTTCTAAAACTGTACTCCCTTCCAAAGCCTATGCCAAAGTATCATGCCGCCTGGTTCCCCATCAAGATCATCATGTGATCTCAAAACTTTTTGCTGACTACATCCGGCAGATCGCTCCTGCTACGGTAGAAGTAAAAGTGACTGCCATGCATGGAGGCCAGGGATATGTATGTCCCATATCACTGCCTGCTTATCAGGCAGCGGAAAAAGGATTTGAAATTGCTTTCGGGAAAAAGCCATTGGCAGTACGCCGAGGAGGAAGTATACCTATTATATCAACTTTCGAACAGGTGTTAGGTATAAAAACTGTATTAATGGGATTTGGCCTAGAATCGGATGCTATCCATTCTCCTAACGAAAACTTCTCTTTGGATATATTCAGAAAAGGAATTGAAGCTGTAGTAGAATTCCATCTGATATATGGAAAGAAATAATATATCCACTGCGGATAACACAGATTAATACAGAATTTTTTAGTTGAATTCTGTATTAATCTGTATCTGCCTCGGTAGACATTTTTATTTGGGTAATTCAAACATAAATGTAAACGATCTACTGTCTTTGAAATCTTTCACTACATCTCCTGCATAAACCTCTCCGTGAGTCAAAGACAATTTCTTAATACTTGCATTCGGACTAAAATCGACTTTATGTAAATCTATCCAGAAAAGGTTAGGAGTTAAAGTAGACTCAAAATAGTATACCCGATTTTTTTGATCGGAAACCGAACGCCAACGAGTGGAAGAAATGTAAGGCTTATCCGGAGTCGTAATTCCAAAAGGAACAGAAACATTACGCATGACGCTCAACACACTCGGTACGGCAATTTTTGCATCTGAGGTCTGCGGAATAGCATGAATATAGAAAGAAGCGCGTACAAAACGATCACTTGAACGATTAGTGCCCGGCAGCATATTTAAACCACCTACTTCCTTCCAATAATCATTCACAGCCAACTGTAGATCATAACGGGGTGAATTAGTCATCACCTGATACTCCTTACCTTCATGAATAATCAGATTTCCATCGATATATTCCAAAACAGCGGAATTACCCGTTTCATCAGTGATAGCCATGTGCAATGTAGATGCCGAACCATTAGGCATATCCGGAGCATCAATACGGAAAGTCTGTTTCTTCAACTCTTCTACAGCCTCACTTACCGTAGCAAAATTATCCAGCACATACTGTGTCCAAATGCTGATACCCATAACAGGACGAGTATCATTAGGACGGACATAAATAGATTCCGGCAAGAATAACAAGCTGGCAACCAGTCCTTTTTCGTTCATGCCGTCACAAGTACCGATATCATATCCGGTTGCTACAATGCTACCGTACTTCGAAATCCACTCTACCGTATTTCCTTTATTATATCCGGCCCGTTTGATACCGCGAGGGAAAAGATACAGGTTAGACTGAATATCCTCTTTCCAATCCATTGTACGCCCGGTGATTACCATATTGTCCGGACCAATATATACTGCACGCGTACATGCTTTTACCGATTGTCCACTCCAGATAAAATTTACAGCTATGACAATCAATGTTGCCATCATTATTTTTCTTCTCATACTCTTTATATTAAAATGGTTTTGTTATCTGCATTTAGATAACAAAACCATAGAGTATTAGTTTTATTCAAAGGCGGGTACTTCCGAAATACTTCCGTATCTATGATATTCAAAGGCAATACTTTGCTCCTTAATATAATTATCAGCTCTACCCTTCCGTTTTTCACCGGAGGCGCCGCTGCAATATGTTTGTCAGCTTGTGCAGCCGCCTTATATATTTTCATCGGTATCTCAAGGGAACAAGCACGGTACTAACCATGATTCTCCCGGTTCCAATGTCAATGCCTGCAATAATTTTTCATTTTTTATTCGTTATCATTGGCCCCACTACATTACCCGGATTCCAAACACTCCCCGCTTTCATGCTGGTAGCCACATCAATCAGTTTCTTTTGGAAGTTCTTATCTTCATATACCGAACGCTCAACCAACAACGAACAGGCAGAACACTTCTGTCCCGCATTACCAAAAACTGATATGACAATATTTATAATAGTATGATCACGATCCCCCGAGGCAGTCAGAATAATGACATTCTTCCCTCCGGTCTCTGCCGAAAGCGGAGTAGCCGGAATAGCTTTTGCTATGCTACGGGCCGTATCCGTTCCACCAGTCAAGATAATATGTTTCACCTTACAATCACAAAAACATCGTAGGGCTGAACATAACGGCACGATAGCTATGCAAAGTCTGCAATGCCTGCTGTGAAAACCGATCAAAAAGAAGATGTCGGTTCATAATAACATATTTAAGGAGATGTGTATCTGCAAATGCATAGATATTTCACCAATAATCAATCATCTTTTTGATGTTTTTCCAGAAGTCGGAAATTACATTCCTTTTTTGATACCCGATTTAATCAACCATGCATTCACCGGATAGGACACCATGAATCCCAAAAGCATGGCAATCTGCATCATAAACCAGAATGTCCAGGATGTTTTTTCCAGAGATTCATCTTTAAAAAGTATAAAAGTAGCAACAGCCATCCAGCTATACATCCCTACCTGCCAAGCTAATAATGAAAAAAAATCGGCCTTAAAGGCACGAGAAACAGCTTCACGAAAAGAGATAGCTTCCATTTCGCGAATTGCAATAAATTGAAAGAAAACACCGAGAATCAATGCCAATACAAAATCGAGTGCCCAGCTACCTGCTATTAAACTTCCTCCTATCTGCAAAGGTACCCAGTATGTAAACCATTCTCCGATAATATCCGCCAAAGTGCAACCGGCTCCACAATGAAGTGCCGACAAAGTGATAGACTGCCATTGTGGACGTACTTCAGACATATCCATCTCCATCGATATCTTCATATCCATTTTCATATTCTCCATAGGTACTGTTGCCACCATATTATCTTTTCGGACACCAAAAGTATAATAAGCAAACAAAGCGAAATAATGGCCCCACAATCCGGTAAGTACCCACACTATATTCATTATTTTCATGGATTGCCTGTGAAATATTACATTAATTGCCAGAATAAGGGCTATGATAAGACCGGCGCATACAAAAAAACAAGATACCGCGTTGAAAAACATTGTATTCATAAGGCTCGTTATTAATTGATAAGTGGTATTAATAACGAGCTTTTTATAAAATAGTTCAGTTAAAATTATGTATTAACAAAACAGAAGCCCTATTCGAACGCTTTCCGATAAGTGCATCCATTTTTCCATTCGGAACAGCCATAAGCAGTTTTACCCTTGATTATCACTCCCTTTCCACAAACCGGACAAAGTTTCCCTACCAAAGAATCTGTTTCTTTTAAGGCATCCGCCCGAACAGATTGACCGGTAGAAGACACATCGACTATTGCAGGCTCCGATTTACCTTTCTTTTCCTTCGGAGTAGCAGATTTCCGTTCCCGTTTTTTCGGTTCTTTCTTTTTCTTTTCTTCTTCTACCGCTGTAGCCTCCTGAATGGTGATACGACGGTTCGTATTATCAGATAGCACACTATTTACTATCTCAGACACCATTTGCTTCAATTCTTCCAGGAATTGACGAGCATCGTAAGTTTTCTTTTCTATCTCACGCAATTTCTTTTCCCAGATACCCGTCAGTTCAGCCGACTTCAGCAACTCTTCATGAATCAACTGAATCAATTCCACTCCGGTAGGGGTAGCTATCAGATTCTTCTTTTCCTTACGGATATAGTTACGTTTAAAGAGAGTTTCGATAATAGCTGCACGAGTAGAAGGACGGCCGATACCATTTTCTTTCAATGCATCCCGAAGTTCATCGTTATCCACCAGCTTACCGGCTGTTTCCATCGCACGAAGCAGGGTAGCTTCCGTATAGGGTTTAGGCGGCTGAGTCCATTTTTCATTCAAATCCGGTATATGCGGACCACTTTCCCCTTTCACGAAAGCAGGAAGCACGTTTTCATCTTCACCTTCTTTTTCTTCATTCGGATCTTTTACGTCTTTGGCAAATACTACCCGCCATCCCGGTTCCAGAATCTGCTTACCGGTTACCTTGAACTCGATACTATCAACCTCTCCCATCACTGTTGTAGTAGAAACTTTGCAATCAGGATAAAAAACCGCTATAAACCGGCGAGCTATCAAATCAAATACCCTACGCTCCATATCCGTCAGGTTTTGCGGATGAACTCCTGTAGGAATAATGGCATGGTGATCGGTTACTTTCGAACTATCAAAAACCTTTTTCGACTTAGGCAATGAAGCTCCTGCCAACGGCGTAGTAAGTACTTCATAATCTTTCAGTCCTTTCAGGATATTCGGACACTTAGGATAAATATCGTCACTCAGGAAAGTAGTATCTACACGTGGATAGGTGGTCACTTTCTTTTCATAAAGAGATTGGATAAGTTTCAGAGTTTCATCGGCAGAATAGGCAAATTTCTTATTGCATTCCACTTGAAGAGAAGTCAAGTCGAACAGACGGGGAGCATACTCCTTTCCGTCTTTTTTAGCCACAGAAGTCACGACAAAAGGCAGATCTTTAATGCGTTCCACCAATGCCATCCCCTCTTCACGATTAGCTATCGGATCAATGCCCCGGTTCTCTGTTTTCTTAGCCTTACCACCGGACTTTTCTTCTTCAGCCGCCAGCTCTTCATCACTTTTACGAATAAGGGCCGAGAAAGTTGTATCACGATACATGGTTTTCAGTTCCCAATATTGTTTAGGCTGAAAATTTTCAATATCCAGTTGCCTGTTGACGATCAGTGCGAGTGTAGGGGTCTGTACTCGTCCGATCGAAAGCACTTGCCGGTTCTGTCCATATTTTACAGTATAGAGCCTCGTGGCATTCATCCCCAGCAACCAGTCACCAATAGCCCGGGACATCCCCGCCTCATAAAGTGGTTGAAAATCCTTCTGATCTTTTAGTTTTGCAAATCCTTCTTTAATAGCTTCTTCTGTCAGTGAAGAGATCCACAAACGTTTTACCGGACACCGCGCTCCGGCTTTCTGCATCACCCACCGCTGAATCAGTTCTCCCTCTTGACCGGCATCACCGCAGTTTATTATCTCATCAGCCTTTTGCATCAATCCCTCAATAATATGGAATTGTTTCTCGTAAGTAGGATTCTCTATCAGTTTGATGCCAAAACGTGGAGGAATCATAGGCAGGCTGCCCAGGCTCCATGACTTCCAGCCGGGAGTATATTCGTGAGGTTCTTTCAGGGTACAAAGATGACCGAATGTCCAGGTAACCTGGTATCCGTTTCCTTCAATATACCCTTCTTTCCTTTCGCGGGCTCCTAAAATATCAGCAATATCACGTGCCACAGAGGGCTTTTCGGCTATGCAAACTATCATTTGTTTTTCTTATTATAATGAGAATTGAGCAGACAAAGGTACAAAAAAATAGGAAGGAAGAAGTAGTAATCCGTCTCCATTTATTTTGTAGTTTTGCTTCGTATAATCTTTAAAATCCGAAAAAACATGAAAAGCTACAAATTATTATTGGCATTTACCTTATTCCTTGCATTTGCTTTCAATATGAAAGCACAATACGTTCACGAACGTTCCGACCAATATACGCCTCCTGAAGATAGTCTGGTAATACAAAAACTACATCACTGGCAGGACCAGAAATTTGGAATGCTGATTCACTGGGGTTTATATTCCGTTGCAGGAATCGTAGAATCATGGTCTATCTGTTCGGAAGAGGCAGATTGGATTCCACGCGACAGCACTATGGCCTATGAAGACTACAAAAAATGGTATTGGGGGCTGAAAGATTCATTCAATCCTACCCGTTTCAATCCGGAGCAATGGGCACAAGCGGCGAAGTCAGCAGGTATGCGCTATGCAATATTTACAACTAAGCACCACGACGGATTCAATATGTTCAATACGGCTTTCTCCGATTTTTCAATAGCCAAAGGTCCCTTCCAAACAGATCCCCGGGCAGACGTTGCCAAATACGTGTTTGAGGCTTTCCGTAACAATGATTTAATGGTAGGAGCCTATTTTTCTAAACCGGACTGGCATTCGGAATATTATTGGTGGCCGCGCTACGCCACTCCCCGACGTACACAAAATTACAACATTGACAAGAATCCCTGGCGTTGGAATCAGTTCAAAGAGTTCACTTACAATCAAATCGGAGAGTTAATGCATAACTACGGTCCGATCGACATTTTATGGTTAGACGGCGGATGGGTAAACAATCCCGGAACGAAGTCAGTTTTAGACATGGACCGTATTTCACAAATGGCACGACAGGCACAACCGGGTATTTTATTCGTAGACCGTACCATCCATGGCAAATATGAAAACTATCAGACCCCGGAACAGCAAATTCCGGACAAACAACTCCCCTACCCGTGGGAAACTTGTATGACACTGGGAGTAGACTGGGGATATACTCCGCATGCAGTATTCAAATCACCAGTTACAGTAATAGCAAAACTAATGGAAATCGTAGCAAAAGGAGGAAGTTTATTACTTGGTGTAGGTCCTACCCCCGAAGGGATATTACAGGATGAGATTGTCAGCCGTCTGCAAACCATAGGAGGATGGATGAAGAAGAATGGTACGGCTATCTACAACACTGTTACAACACCCCAATATTATAGTGAAGGTATCTGGTTTACCATGAATAAAGATGGAAAAACGATGTATGCATTATATAGTAATCCGGAAGCTGAAAAGTTTCCCGACTATATAGAATGGGAAAACAATATCCCTGCAAAAAGAAGTGCCATCTATTGTTTACAGAACGGGAAAAAAGTAAAATGGGAAATAAAGAATAACCGAGTACGTGTCTACCTGCCTCAAAACCTAAAGACAGAAGTTAATGCACTCGCATTCTCTTTTACCAGACAAGCTATTCAATAAAGCGCAAAGGACAAACATCCGATAATAAGCCAACGGATAGAACCCAAAAGAGGCGAAGTATTTTTCATACTTCGCCTCTTTATTGTCATTCTTTAAAGATGGTCTTTAATCCTCATCCATCAGGATTTCCAGAATCTGACAAGCAGCCTTGGCCACCGGAGTACCCGGACCAAAAATAGCAGCCACACCAGCTTTATACAAGAAATCGTAATCCTGAGCAGGTATTACACCACCGGCAATTACTACGATATCTTCACGTCCCAGTTTTTTCAGTTCTTCAATAATCTGCGGAACCAAGGTCTTGTGTCCGGCCGCTAACGAAGAAACTCCCACTACGTGAACATCATTCTCTACCGCCTCACGAGCTGCTTCGGCAGGAGTCTGGAACAACGGTCCCATATCCACGTCGAAGCCACAATCGGCATATCCGGTAGCTACTACTTTGGCACCACGATCGTGACCGTCCTGGCCCATCTTTGCAACCATAATACGGGGTTGACGTCCCTCTTTCTTTGCAAACTTCTCAGTGAGTTCGCAAGCGCGCTTAAAGTCAGCGTCGCCTTTGCTTTCTGATGAATACACGCCTGATATAGTTCTGATTATTGCTTTATAACGTCCTACTATTTGTTCGCAAGCATATGAGATTTCACCCAATGTAGCACGAACACGGGCAGCTTCTACCGCCAACTCGAGCAAATTGCCCTTACCGGTTTTCACACATTCAGTGATAGCGGCCAGTGCCTTGTCCACTTCGGCCTGATTACGACCTTCTTTCAAACGTTTCAGGTTCTCGATCTGCTCTTTACGAACAGCAGTATTGTCTACTTCAAGAATATCAATCGGATCTTCTTTTTCAAGACGATACTTATTTACACCGACAATGGTCTGCGATCCGCTGTCGATACGTGCTTGTGCACGGGCAGCCGCTTCTTCGATACGCATTTTCGGAATACCGGTCTCGATAGCCTTTGCCATACCTCCCAACTTCTCGATTTCCTGAATATGCTCCCAAGCACTGTGAGCCAATTCATTGGTCAGAGATTCCACATAATAAGATCCACCCCACGGGTCTACGTTCTTGCAGATATAAGTCTCTTCCTGAATATAGATCTGAGTATTACGGGCAATACGTGCAGAAAAGTCTGTCGGCAAAGCAATAGCTTCATCGAGAGCATTGGTATGCAACGACTGGGTATGTCCCAGTGCAGCAGCCATGGCTTCGATACAAGTACGTCCCACATTGTTGAACGGATCTTGTTCTGTCAATGACCAACCGGAAGTCTGAGAGTGCGTACGCAGTGCTAGAGATTTCGGGTTCTTCGGATTGAATTGCTTCACAATCTTCGCCCATAACATACGTGCTGCACGCATTTTGGCAATTTCCATAAAGTGATTCGTTCCAATGGCCCAGAAGAAAGAGAGACGCGGAGCAAAAGCATCAATATCGATACCTGCGGCAACACCTGCACGGAGATATTCCAAACCGTCAGCCAATGTGTAAGCCAATTCGATATCGGCTGTCGCACCAGCCTCCTGCATATGATAACCGGAGATAGAGATAGAGTTGAACTTCGGCATCTTCTGTGAGGTATATTCAAAAATATCAGAGATGATTTTCATTGAGAATGCAGGTGGATAAATATAAGTATTACGCACCATAAATTCTTTCAAAATATCATTCTGGATCGTACCGGCCATCTCCTCGAGTTTAGCTCCTTGTTCCAGTCCGGCATTGATATAGAATGCCATGATCGGGAGTACAGCACCGTTCATAGTCATAGATACGGACATCTTGTTCAAAGGGATACCATCAAACAAGACTTTCATATTCTCGAGTGAACAGATGGATACACCGGCCTTACCCACATCACCTACCACACGTTCGTGGTCGGGGTCATAGCCGCGGTGTGTAGCCAAGTCGAACGCAACCGACAGACCTTTCTGTCCGGAAGCCAAGTTACGGCGATAGAAAGCATTTGACTCTTCAGCTGTAGAGAATCCGGCATACTGGCGGATAGTCCAGGGACGAAGAGTATACATCACTGAATACGGACCACGCAAATAGGGAGGAAGACCGGCAGCATAGTCCAGGTGTTCCATTCCTTCAAGGTCTTCTTTGGTATAAACAGGCTTTACGCAGATGTGTTCCGGAGTCTTCCAGTTGGCTTCGATTCCGTTAGCCTTTTGCCATTCCGCACCGTTAGCGGGCTGGAATGCTGCGTAGATATCTAAGTTTTTAAAATCTTTTCTCATCTTACTTCAATAATTTAGCGTTGAACTCTTTAAGTGTTTCCAGTACATTGACACGTACATGGATGAAGTTCTCGATACCGGCAGCTTTCAGCTCTTCGGCACATTCCGGATTTCCGGCAATGATGAACATGGCACGACCGTTCAAGGCCCGGAAGGCCGGAATAGCGTACTCTGCATATTCGTCATCGCTTGAGCAAAGCACCACAATATCAGCTTTGGCAGCCATCGCTGCTTCCACGCCTGCTTCAACCGTTTCAAAACCAAGATTATCAATCACCTCATATCCGGCACAAGCCAGGAAGTTACAGGAGTATTGTGCACGTGCCTGACGCATAGCCAGATTACCGATTGTCAGCATAAAGGCCTTCGGACGTTTGCCGCTGGCTTCCGTTTCCAGGCGTAATGCCTCAAATTGACTTGCAGCACGATCGAAGTTCAATGTAGCAACATCTTTTTCGCAAGTATCGTGCCCGCCACAACAACAGGTCGCTTCTACCGGTTTCTTATCACCGGCTTTTTCATTGAAATTAGGGAACTGGTTAGTACCCAACAGGACTTCACGACGCTGAGCCACCGCTTTATGGCGCGCTTTGTTACTTTCGTTTACAGCCGCCTGAACAGTACCGGCTTTCAAAGCAGCATAGAAGCCGCCTTCTTCTTCAACGGCAAGGAAGATTTCCCATGCCTGCTTAGCGATAGATACCGTAAGGTTTTCAATATAGTAAGAACCGGCTGCCGGGTCAATCACTTTATCGAAGTGTGATTCTTCTTTCAACAGCAACTGCTGGTTGCGGGCCAGACGTTCGGAGAATTCATCGGGAGTTTCATAGGTTTTATCGAAAGGAACTACCGTCATTGAATCTACGCCTCCCAATGCAGCAGACATTGCTTCTGTTTGTGTACGAAGCAGATTCACGTGAGCATCAAACAATGTCAGATTGAAAGTAGATGTTTCGGCATGTACCTTCATCTTGGCAGCACAACGGCACTCACCGTTAGGTCCCTTGTTTTCGCAATCACGCAGACATTCGGGATTGTAAGAAGCCACAATGTTTGCCCACAACATACGGGCAGCACGGAATTTTGCAATTTCAAGGAAATAATTAGAACTGATACCAAAATTAAACTTAATTTTCTTAGCCACGATGGCAGCGGGAATCTCGGCTTCAGTCAACTGATTCATATATTCATTACCCCATGCCAATGCATATCCCAGTTCCTGAGAAATATAAGCACCCGCATTATTCAGGGTCAGTGCATTCACATTCAGCACACGATATTTGGGTAATTGTGCAGTAGCCTCGATCAGGGTTTTGGCTGTTTGCACCATGTTTCCCTTTTCTTTGCCTTTGGCCAGCATCTTATTGAAGAAGTCATAATTGATAGAGCCTTGCAACTTCGTCAAATCATAATCCTTTTTCTGGAAATAAGCTACCAACGAATCGGCAAGCTCCACTACATGTCCCTGACAGGTAGAAAAATTCAGTTCAACACATTCTGCACAAATGTCGTTCAACAATGTCTCAATGTATTCCGCATTGAGTTCTTTTGCTTTTACATGGAAAGAAAGAGAATCGATGCCTTTGTTCAGAATATCCAGAGCTTTCGCATTGGCTTCTTTCGGAGATTCCACCTTAATCTCCTGACGAACCAACCACTCATTACTATTCTTCTTCGTGCCTCTTAAATAAGGGAATTCTCCGGGAAGTGCATCGGTTGTTTTAAGTCCTTCCAGGTCTTCCATCCGGTAGAAAGGTTTTACCTTGAATCCTTCGTTTGTCTTCCAAACGAGTTTCTTCTCAAAATCAGCTCCTTTCAGGTCAGCTGTGACCTTCTCCATCCACTTCTCGGTGGAAACAGGAGAAAAATCTGAGAAGAGTTTTTCTTTACTGTCTGCCATAGTTTATTTATTTTAAATTAAAATAAGATTGTTATCTCAATTTATGTCTCTAATTCTTTAATCAAAATGTAAGATTGCGACTTGCAAATATACTGAAATACTCTAAACCTCACGCTTTTTTTAGGGAAAATTCGCACTACCTGCTACCCCTGTGACTTCCCCAAATAAAAGGCAGGCAAATATTTGATTACCTCCGAGGTTATAGCTAATTTTGCACCCGTTTACATAAAATTATAAACTACTATATTATGGATTGGTTACAAGATTTATTATGGAACCCCAACTCCGTAGCCCACATCGTCTTCCTCTACGCTTTCGTAGTGGCGGCAGGTGTCTATTTGGGAAAGATCAAGATCTTCGGAGTCTCTTTAGGGGTTACCTTTGTTTTGTTTGCCGGCATCCTAATGGGACATTTTGGCTTCACAGGCGATACCCATATCCTACATTTCATCCGCGAATTCGGATTGATATTGTTCGTATTCTGTATCGGTCTTCAGGTGGGGCCTTCTTTCTTCTCTTCATTTAAGAAAGGCGGAATGACCCTAAACATGCTGGCCGTAGGAATTGTGGTATTGAACATTGCCGTAGCAATGGCGCTCTATTTCATTCTGGGAGGCAGAATCGAGCTCCCCATGATGGTAGGTATCCTGTACGGCGCAGTCACAAACACCCCGGGACTCGGTGCCGCACAAGAAGCACTAAATCAATTGAGTTATTCCGGCCCGCAGATTGCATTAGGTTATGCCTGTGCTTATCCGTTGGGAGTAGTAGGTATCATAGGCTCTATCATCGCAGTGCGTTACATCTTCCGCATCAACTTCGCCAAAGAAGAAGAGAACTGGAATCAAGAGACTGACGGCACACACCACAAGCCACACCTTATGAGTCTGGAAGTACACAACGAAGCCATCTACGGAAAAACCCTGGGCACAATCAGCAGCTTCCTCGGACGTCCGTTTGTTTGTTCGCGCATCCGTAAAAACGGGCACGTCAGCATTCCGAACCACGGCACTATCCTGGAACAGAATGACCAGTTATTTGTGGTATGTTCAGAAGAAGATTCAGATGCCATTGTAGCCTTTATCGGACGCGAAGTGCAAGTAGACTGGGAGAAACAGGATATGCCGATGGTATCACGTCGTATCTTGGTAACCAAACCGGAAATAAACGGAAAGAAGCTCGGTATGCTGAACTTCCGCAGCATGTATAATGTCAACATTACCCGTGTCAACCGTTCGGGTGTCGACCTGTTTGCTAACCCCAACCTGATACTGCAAGTGGGTGACCGTGTCATGGTAGTAGGCTCCGAAGACGCTGTAGAACGGGTAGCCAGCGTACTTGGTAACTCTTTGAAACGCCTCAACGAACCGAACATTATCACATTGTTTGTGGGCATCTTCCTGGGTATCCTGTGCGGTAGTCTTCCCATTGCATTTCCGGGTATGCCGACTCCTGTCAAGCTCGGCCTTGCCGGCGGACCGCTGGTGGTAGCCATTCTGATAGGACGTTTCGGACACAAACTGCATCTGGTAACTTATACAACTCAAAGCGCCAACCTGATGATACGTGAAATCGGTATCGTTCTCTTCCTTGCTAGTGTAGGTATCGAAGCCGGAGCAAATTTCGTGGATACGGTAATCCATGGAGATGGTCTGCTTTATGTAGGTTGCGGTTTCCTGATCACGATTATTCCTTTGCTGATAATCGGGGTCATAGCACGTTCGTATTATAAAATCAATTACTTCATGCTGATGGGATTGATCGCGGGTAGCAATACCGACCCTCCCGCATTGGCCTATTCCAATCAGGCAACCGGTAGCGACGCACCGGCAGTAGGTTATTCTACCGTATATCCGCTATCGATGTTTCTCCGTATCCTTGCGGGACAAATGATATTGTTGCTAATGATGTGATAACTATACACCCTGATACAGCAATGGCCAGTTACCATGTTTTTATTTACATAGTAATTGGCCATTTCTATATGGTAACAGCTTCTATTACAAAGCCAGTTTCTTCACCACAAATTCTTCTATAAACCTTACCGTTTCATCAATTCCCAATACCGAAGAATCGATGCAAAGATGATAGGTCGCAGCTGCTCCCCAGGTTTTATAGCTATAGTAATTATAATATTCCGAACGCTTCTTATCCGCCTTATTCATTTTTTCTGCGGCTGCTTCTTCAGAAATTCCGTGGATGCGACACAGACGGGCTATACGATCCTCTTGCGAAGCAGAAATGAAAATATTGGCACAACGGGGATGTTCACGCAAGATGTAATCGGCACACCGCCCCACAAACACACAGGATTTATTTGCCGCAAGATGCCGGATGACATCACTCTGGATTTTAAAAAGAGCATCATTGCTCAGGCAATTGGTGCAAGGCATGGCACCATCACTAATAAAAGGAAAACGCATCCCAAACAACCCGCCGATAATACCCTGAGAGGCTTTCTCGTCGGCTTTCTCGAAAAACTCCCGACAGAGTCCGCTTTCCTCCGAAGCCAGATTAATCAGCTCTTTATCATAGAAATCGATGCCTAACCTGGCTGCCAATTTTTCTCCGATCTCTTTTCCGCCACTGCCCAACTGACGGCCGATATTGATGACATAATTACCATTCATAGTACTTTTGTATATTGGTTCAATAGCAAACATACACATTATTTCCGAAAGAAGAAAATAAATAATGTACCAATATACAGAGTGCCTCATTTCTTATCAATTGGTAACTTTTATCCATTTTCAGAGTCGTATCTTTGCAGCCGCTAAAAAAAATAAACATTGTTTTTATGAAGGACAGCATTGACTTCGGAAATATGGAAATTCCGAGACTATTCAGGAAATTATTGATTCCAACAGTACTTGGAATGGTCTTTTCCGCCGTGTTTGTAATCACCGACGGTATATTTGTCGGTAAAGGTATAGGCAGTGATGCCCTGGCAGCGGTCAACATCACGGCTCCGCTATTTATGATAACCACCGGCATCGGACTGATGTTTGGAGTGGGCGCATCTGTTGTAGCTTCCATTCACCTGTCACAAGGTAAACGAAAAGTTGCGAGTATCAACATCACACAGGCACTTGCCTTTTCGGCCTTACTTATTCTAGTGCTATCGTCACTCTGCTGCTATTTCGCAGAGCCTATCGGCCGATTACTCGGCAGCTCGGAACGGTTGTTGCCTCTGGTGGTGGAGTATATGAATTGGTACGTACCTTTCCTCGTATTCTACCTGCTCCTAAGCGCCGGCATGTTTTACATCCGCCTGGACGGATCGCCCAACTATGCCATGATGTGCAACGCCGTATCGGCCATTATCAATATCATACTCGATTATGTCTTCATTTTCCAATTGGGCTGGGGAATGATGGGAGCTGCTTTTGCCACCAGCCTGGGCACTATGGTCGGCGGATTGATGACACTCATTTATCTCCTCCGTTTTTCCCGTAACGTAGGTATTTACCGTATCAAGCTGAGCTGGAAAAGCATGCGGCTTACCTGCCGTAACATCGGCTACATGATCAGGCTGGGATCTTCCGCCTTTATCAGCGAGGCATCCATTGCCAGCATGATGTTCCTGGGGAATTATGTATTTATCAGCCATTTGGGAGAAAGCGGTGTAGCCGCATTCAGCATTGTATGTTACTTCTTTCCTATCATTTTTATGGTATACAATGCCATCGCCCAATCGGCACAACCCATCATCAGCTATAATTTCGGACAACAGAACCCGGGACGGGTCGCACGTACCATCCGGTTGGCATTGAAGACAGCTTTAGGCTGCGGCATTTTTTTCTTTGCCGCCACTCTAGTATTCAATCACCAAATAGTCGGGCTGTTTATCGATAAAAGCTACCAAGCCTATGATATTGCGGTAAACGGTATTCCTTACTTTGCAGTCGGCTATCTGTTTTTTGCGCTCAACATAGTGGGCATCGGCTATTATCAAAGTATCGAACGTGCCCGGCGCGCCACTGTCATCACCCTTTTCCGGGGAACATTGTTCATGCTGGCAGGTTTCCTGCTCTTGCCTCCGGTGCTGGGAGTAAGGGGCATTTGGCTGGCCGTTCCTTTGGCCGAACTGCTGACCTTATTGCTTATTATCGGAATTTACCTGAAGGACTCTTTCACCGTTCGCCGATGATACGTATCTTTGCATCATTCAAACAGATGCAAAGAGTCTTATGGAAACATTTATTGAAAAGTTCAGAAACAGCTATCATCTTTCAGAAAACGACACGCAAACCCTGCTCAGCTATATGGAGGAGATCCGTTTCAAAAAGAAAGAAGTCATCGTCCATGAAGGCTCCAAAAACGGAAATCTGTATCTGATAAAGCAGGGCATCTGGCGTGCCCATTATCTGAAAGATGGAGTGGACACTACCATTTGGTTTGCCGGTGCAGGCGAAGCTGCCTTTTCGGTATGGGGATATGTGGAAAATACTGCATCGCACATCACGATTGAAGTCATGTGCGATAGCATAGCCTACTGTATTCCGGGATCAACCCTGAACAATCTTTATGCTTCATCGCTCGGACTCGCCAACCTGGGACGGCAACTGATGGAACGGCAACTGCTCAGCCTCGAAAACTGGCTGATCAGCGCCGGAAGCCCCAAAGCTAAAGAACGTTATCTGACTCTTATCAAAGAACATCCCGAACTATTACAAAATGTGCCTTTAAAGCATATAGCCTCTTATTTGTGGATTACACCACAGTCGCTGAGCAGAATCCGGAGAGAAATGAAAATGTAATTTCGGAGCTTGACACAGCGACAGAGCGGGTGAAGACCTCAACAGAGGCTTTGCCATACTCCTCTTTCCATATTTCTCTCGTTATACCAATCATTCGCTCCATTTAGTCCTCAATCTCTTTCCTTTCTATCTCTTTTTAGTTACCTTTGTAAGGAACCGAATACGAGTTGCACAACTGGTACATGACGAGTTGCACAACTGGTATACGACGAGTTGTACAACTGGTAACGTACAAGTTGTGTAACCGGTACATCGAATCATATTAACCTTTCATACAAAGCACTATGGGACTCATTTATTTAGTCAGAAAGAAAAAGTTCAGAACAGCCGAAGGAATCAGAGAACTCTATTTTGCCATCCAGCGGAAACTTCAGAAAAGAGGCGGCAAGAACGAAGAAGACCTTGCCGAAATCCTTTCGGCAAACAGTTCACGAAGCAAAGGGGAAGTATTGAGCATCCTCACCGATCTGCCGGACGTGATAGAAGAGATATTGAAAAATGGAGAATCCGTATCCATCAGAGGGTTGGGATCGTTTCATGCCTCCATTACAAGCAATGGCTTCGAGCATCCGGAAGATGTATTGCCTCACGAGGTACGGGTATCCAAAGTATATTTCATTGCCGACCGCAAGTTTACCCAACGTGTCAGCCGGATGAAATTCTTTCGCTACCCACTATCCAAATATTTCCCAAAGGACTTGTTACGACCCGAAACAATCAGGGAAGAAGAGACTCGGGAAGAGGAACCGGAGTTCATTCCTGACGATAACGAATGAAACGGATACTGCATAAAAAACATGGAGCTTGTCCGGCATCTCTACCCGATCAAAAGAGGAATCTGATACATCCCATTACAGACAGATGACAGCAGCCCTCCGGATTCATGAGTAAACTGACGAACCGACTTGAACTTCAGGCCTGCGTCATCCGGTGGTCTGCGGCAAAGGAGACCGGTCCGGGACAAGCTCTCTGTCTCGTTCCCGAACCGGTTTATCAAAAGACATATCCCAGATTTACATAAAATCCCACCTTATGAGATCTGCTGGAGTATCCCAAAGAAGCCTCGAGCGGACCGAACAGACTATCGTAACCATATCCCACACTACCACCCCAAACCGGTTTTGCTCCCCAGATATCAAAAAAGTTATCATTCCGGAAAGCCACGTTTCCGGTAAAGGTGACATAGTTCTTGCTACCGATACGCTGCCGCAACTTCAGGCTTGTCACCAGAACAGAGTTGTCCACAATCTCCAGATTCGTGATGCCGGCAAAAGGAAGTTGTTGAGGCAGATAGTGCCCGAAATTCTCGCCTCCCATGGCATTCAGATACGGATAAGGTATATTTTTACCGATAAGCACCCGCCCATACAAAGAGGGAATCAGGGCAAAACGATCGGTCAGTGAAAAGACACCGGCCCATGATGCCGCAAGGGCAGAGAAGGGAGCATGGCCTTTATAATGTGTCAGATTATCGGTATAGAGCGAGTAGCGTCCCTGCACATCGGTCCCCTTGGAAGGGAAATATCCCTTGTTGTACGTATTGTAATGCAACTGTGCAAAATAGCTGAAGAAGTGTTGGGGCTTCACCTCCAGACGCTGCCCGCCGGTGTTGTAAAGAAAGTCTTTATACTTAAAGAACTCAAAATTCAGCCCGGCGCCAAAGCGCAGGTTGCGAAACCATACATCCGAGAATCCAAACTCACCCGAATGATACTTATAAGTAGTGTTATAGGAACGCCTTCCGTGATTGTAGATATTGATATCGTTGTACTCAAACTGATAAGCAAAATTGAAATTGCGCATCTGCATCGGTGCCAATGTATATTCGACCCGGGCGAGATAACGTTTTCCCAGCCTTCCCGTCACCGAAACCCACGAAGGAACACGCGTATCGAGCCGGCTCCTGACGTTCAACAGAAGCGAGGCAATCTCTTCCGAATCAAAACGGATACCCAGATTAAGATTACGTTCATACTTCTCTTCCAGGATGAAGTGCAACTGATATCCCTGAGGGGTGTCGGTCAGTTTATAGCTGACATTGGAGTAAGCCTGACTGCCGCGCAAGGTGGTCAGAGCTTCATAAAGCTGTTCCATACGCATATTGCTGTTTTCCTTCAGGTGACAGCGATGCATGATCCATTTCTTGTCACTATCCTCGATGCCGTCAAAAGTGATCTCCTTAACAAAAATGTCTTTCGAAGACCACAATGAACTGAACGGACCATGACGAGGGGCAACATAGTTCTCAGGCAGTCCTATTTCCTTCTTCAGCTTTTGCAAAGCGGTCCACTGTTCACGGGCAGCCTCTTCGCCCCGGTTCACCAAAGTATCGAGCGCGGGAATATTGAAACTTGCAGCAGAATACCCTTTCACATCCACCTTGATATAGACAGTGGCCAGTTTGATATTCTCTTCGTATCGGGTCTGCCCGGTCAGATTGATAATCTGATTGAAGATTTCACTGAGGTTGTTCAGTTCATCGGCAGTCCGGAGATCATTCTGCACATCGACACCGATAATGACATCAGCTCCCATGGCACGGGCTATGTTGGTCGGGAAATTATTTTTCATGCCACCGTCCACAAGAATCTTATCACCCAGGCGCACCGGAGTGAATACGCCGGGAATAGCCATACTGGCGCGCATGGCGGTAGCCAACACTCCGTTATGAAATACGACTTCGTCTCCGTTTACTATATTCTCCGAGACACAGGCAAACGGAATAGGCAGTTTATTGAAGTTGATGGAGTCGTGATAACCGACTGTCAGTTCCGAAAAAAGATTGGCCAGATTCTGGCCTTTGATAACGCCTCCGAACACATTGGCCTTCAGATTCTTCTTTAAAGGAACAGAGAGGACGTAGGTTTCCGAGTTCTGACGTTCGGTCATGGTCTGGTCTTCCCAACTGATACGGTCGCTGAGCAAGAGAGACCAATTCTGATGATTGACCATGCTATCGAGCTGATGGGGAGTATAACCGATGGAATAAAGCCCGCCGATGATGGACCCCATACTGGTTCCGACAATATAATCGATAGGGATACCTGCTTCTTCAATCACTTTCAGAGCGCCGATGTGGGCCACTCCCTTGGCACCTCCACCACTCAAGACCACAGCAACACTCTTACGCTGCTGGGCATGTACAGGTGAGAAAACAAACAGACTGATACACAGGATAAGGACAAAACAGATTCGCTTTTTCATGACTACTACATTGGTTTCTGATCATTACAGATAAAAGACAAATGCCGGCTGCAATTTGTTTAGCCCACCGGCATGAAAGTAGTCAATCCTTATTTTTGCTTCAACCGAAAGAATAGAATAAGGTGTGCATGAAGGAAGACGGTCCGCATGGTATACGCCGCAACGTTCTCCGGCAGTTGCCACCGAAGTCAGGCAGCCTGTCTGCCATGGATACGGAACAAGCGGAACTGCCACCACAACATCCCCGCCGAGATCAGACTGGCTATCAAGTCGGAAACAGGCATACTTACCCATACGCCTGTCTGACCGAAATACCGGGGCAGGATCAACAGACAGGGAATCAGTATCAGCACCTGACGGGTGATAGACAGAAAGATAGCTTTACTCGCCATCCCGATGCTTTGAAAGAAGTTCGACGTCACCATCTGGAACCCGACTATCGGAAAGAACAGCACCACAATCCGAAGTCCTTCGGCCGACTGACGGATCAATTCTTCGTGGGAAGTAAAGATAGATACGGCCAAACCGGGAATCAACATTCCCATCAGGAAACCCGTAGTTGTTACAATGGTGGCTCCGTAAATGGTAAGCTTCAACACACGGGTCACCCGGGGATAGAGCCGGGCGCCGAAATTATATCCGGCTATGGGCTGCATCCCTTGGTTCAGCCCCATCACAATCATCACAAACAAGAAAACAAGACGATTGACAATACCAAACGCACCGATAGCAAGATCTCCGCCATATTTTTTCAACCCCTGGTTAATCAGGATTACGATAAAACACGACGCAAGGTTCATCAGGAAAGGAGCCATACCGATGGCGAGCGAGTCGAATACAATTTTCCGTTTCAACCGGAAAATGCCCCGATGAAAATGGAGCAACTCTTCCTTATTGCTGAATAGCCTGAACTGCCACATCAGAGAAATGACCTGTGCCAGGATAGTGGCTATGGCTGCTCCTTGAATGCCCCAGCCGAAGCCGTAAATAAACAGAGGATCGAGAATCGTATTGATAACCACTGTAGCAATAGTGGCATACATTGCCTTTTGCGGATGACCGGCCGAACGAAGCACGGCATTCAGTCCCAGGTAAAGATGGGTAATGACATTACCATAAAGGATCACCTTCATATAATCGCGGGCATACCCCACAGTCTCGTCGCTGCCTCCGAAAAAATAAAGGATAGGATCGAGAAAAATAAGGGTAAGTATCGTAAAAGCAAGCCCGATGATGATATTCAGCACCAATACATTTCCCAGCACACGTTGCGCCGTATCGTAATCTTTTTGTCCCAGCTTTACCGAAACCAGCGTGGCAGCCCCCACTCCGACCAGCGAACCGAAAGCCGCCGCAAGATTCATCAGCGGAAATGTCAGAGCAAGCCCCGAAATAGCCATCGGACCAACCCCGTGACCAATAAAAATGCTGTCTACCATGTTGTAAAGTGAAGATGCGGTCATAGCGATAATAGCCGGAATGGCATACTGCATCAAGAGTTTTCCAATCTTTTCGGTGCCCAGCGCAGTGGGCGTCTTTTGTCCTGTCATACCTATTATTTTGAGGGTACAAAGATACAAATCTATTTAGAATTAAAGGTGAAGAATAAAGAATAAGAGTTACAATGCCGTATTTCTAAGAAAAGTTTCGTATTTTTGCCTCCAAAATTGAGTTAATATCTAACGAAATGAACATATTAGAACTAAGTGAACAGGAAATCATCCGACGTAACAGTCTGAATGAACTTCGCGCGATGGGCATCGAACCCTATCCCGCAGCAGAGTATGTAACCAATGCTTTCTCAACTGATATTAAAGCCGAATTCAAAGATGACGAGACACCCCGCCAGGTATCCGTAGCCGGTCGCATGATGAGCCGCCGCATAATGGGTAAAGCCTCTTTCATTGAATTGCAGGACTCTAAAGGCCGCATCCAGGTATATATCACCCGTGATGACATCTGCCCGGGAGAAGACAAGGAAATGTACAACACTGTGTTCAAACGCCTGCTCGACTTAGGCGACTTCATCGGAATCGAAGGCTTCGTATTCCGCACACAGATGGGCGAAATCAGTATCCATGCACAAAAGCTGACGGTGCTCGCCAAATCGATCAAACCACTGCCTATTGTTAAATACAAAGACGGCGTAACTTACGACTCTTTTGAAGATCCTGAATTGCGTTACCGCCAGCGCTATGTCGACCTGGCTGTCAACGAAGGCGTTAAAGATATTTTCATCAAACGCAGCAAAGTATACAGTTCCATGCGCGAATACTTCAACTCAAAGGGATACATGGAAGTGGAAACTCCGATCCTGCAGGCCATTGCCGGAGGGGCAGCCGCGCGTCCGTTCATGACTCACCACAATGCTTTGGATATTCCTTTATACATGCGAATCGCCAGTGAGCTTTACCTGAAACGCCTTATTGTCGGCGGTTTTGAAGGTGTATACGAGATCGGTAAAAACTTCCGTAACGAAGGTATGGACCGTACACACAATCCAGAATTCACCTGTATGGAGATATATGTAGCCTACAAAGACTACAACTGGATGATGGAATTTACTGAAAAAATGATCGAAAAGATCTGTCTGGACGTAAACGGTACTACCGAAGTAAAAGTAGGCGACAACATCATCAATTTCAAAGCGCCCTATAAGCGTGTCACTATGCTGGGAGCCATCAAAGAGCACACCGGTTACGATCTGACAGGAATGAATGAAGAGCAGATTCGCGAAGTTTGCAAGAAACTGAACATGGAAATCGATGATACGATGGGTAAAGGTAAACTGATCGATGAGATCTTCGGTGAGTTCTGCGAAGGCACTTATATACAGCCTACATTCATCACGGATTACCCGATCGAGATGTCTCCTCTTACCAAGAAGCATCGTGACAACCCTGAACTGACAGAACGTTTCGAGTTGATGGTAAACGGTAAAGAGTTGTGTAACGCATATTCTGAGTTGAACGATCCGATCGACCAGTTGGAACGTTTCGAAGACCAGATGAAGCTGAGCGAAAAGGGAGATGATGAAGCGATGATCATCGATAAGGACTTCGTCCGTGCATTGGAATATGGTATGCCTCCTACTTCGGGTATGGGTATCGGTATGGACCGTCTGACTATGCTGATGACCGGTCAGTCGACCATTCAGGAAGTATTGTTCTTCCCGCAGATGCGTCCGGAGAAAGTCGTACCGAAAGACAGTGCTTCCAAATTTATGGAACTGGGCATTGCCGAAGAGTGGGTACCTGTCATCCAGAAAGCAGGATACAATCAGGTGGCCGACATGAAAGAGGTTAATCCGCAGAAATTCCACCAGGATATTTGTGGCATCAACAAGAAATACAAATTGGAACTGACCAATCCGTCAGTTAACGATGTAGCCGAGTGGATACAGAAAATTAAATAAATTAAGAATGAAGAATGGCGATGAGGAGCCGGAGCATTTGACCTCCGGTCTTCCCTGCACCATTCTTCATTCTTCATTTTTAATTCTTAATTTATAGAAATGAAATTACCCGGTAAGATAGCGATAATGGGCGGAGGAAGCTGGGCTACAGCCATCGCAAAGATGTGTCTGGCTCAGGAAGAGTCTATCAATTGGTATATGCGGCGCGACGACCGCATCGCCGATTTCAAACGGCTCGGGCATAATCCAGCCTATCTGACAGGCGTAAAGTTCGACATGAAGCGCATTAATTTCAGCTCCAACATCAACGATGTGGTGAAAGAGTCTGATACGCTAATCTTCGTCACCCCTTCTCCATATCTGAAAGCTCACCTGAAAAAGCTGAAAACACGGATCAGAGACAAGTTCATTATTACCGCTATCAAAGGTATTGTCCCCGATGACAATCTGATTGTCTCGGAATACTTTAACAAGGAATATGGCGTTCCTCCCGAAAATATTGCCGTACTGGCCGGTCCATGTCATGCCGAAGAAGTGGCTCTGGAACGTCTCTCTTATCTCACCATCGCTTGTCCGGACAAGGATAAAGCACGCGTTTTTGCCCGCCGACTGGGCAGCAGTTTCATCAAGACTTCTGTTAGCGATGACGTGATAGGAATTGAATACAGTTCCGTACTGAAAAATGTATATGCCATAGCAGCAGGCATCTGTAGCGGTTTGAAATATGGAGACAACTTCCAGGCCGTACTGATATCAAACGCTATCCAAGAGATGAATCGCTTCTTAAATACGGTACATCCGATAAACAGAAACGTAGATGAATCTGTTTATCTGGGTGATTTGTTGGTGACCGGCTACTCTAACTTCAGCCGTAACCGTACGTTTGGTACCATGATCGGTAAGGGATACTCTGTAAAAAGTGCCCAAATCGAAATGGAGATGATAGCGGAAGGATATTATGGAACAAAGTGTATTAAGGAAATCAATAAACATCATCACGTAAATATGCCGATACTGGATGCTGTATACAACATCTTATATGAGCGCATATCTCCGATGATTGAAATAAAATTGCTGACTGACTCGTTTAGATAAACAAGGAAGCAGACAAATAACTCTTTAACTCCTAAATAAAGAAAGATATGATTAGTTTGAACATTGAAAAAACTTTTGGATTCATTTCCAAGGAATCGGTTTCTGCCTACGAAGCTCAGGTAAAAGCCGCACAGGAAGCGCTGGAAAACGGCACTGGTAAAGGTAACGACTTTCTGGGGTGGTTGCATCTGCCCTCTTCTATCAGTAAAGAGCACCTGGCCGACCTGAAAGCTACCGCACAAGTATTGAGAGACAATTGTGAGGTAGTGATCGTAGCCGGTATCGGAGGAAGTTACCTGGGTGCCCGTGCGGTGATCGAGGCATTGTCAAACAGCTTCACTTGGTTACAGGAAAAGAAAACAGCACCGGTCATGATTTATGCCGGCCACAATATTGGTGAAGATTATCTGTACGAACTGACAGAGTTTCTGAAAGATAAAAAATTCGGTGTAATCAATATCTCTAAATCCGGTACAACTACAGAGACCGCTCTGGCATTCCGCCTGCTGAAGAAACAGTGTGAAGATCAACGCGGCAAAGAGATGGCAAAGAAAGTAATCGTAGCTGTTACAGATGCCAAGAAAGGTGCGGCACGCGTTACTGCAGATAAAGAAGGATACAAATCTTTCATTATCCCTGACAATGTAGGAGGACGTTTTTCCGTGTTGACTCCGGTAGGTTTATTGCCCATTGCAGTAGCCGGATTCGATATCGAGCAACTGGTAAACGGTGCTGCCGAGATGGAGAAAGCTTGTGGAGCCGATGTTCCTTTCGCAGAAAATCCTGCAGCGATTTATGCCGCTACTCGTAACGAGTTATACAAAAACGGCAAGAAGATAGAGATTCTTGTTAATTTCTGCCCGAAGCTTCACTACGTAAGCGAATGGTGGAAACAGCTTTACGGAGAATCTGAAGGAAAAGATAATAAAGGTATCTTCCCGGCAGCAGTCGATTTCTCTACAGACCTGCACTCGATGGGTCAGTGGATTCAGGAAGGTGAACGCACAATCTTCGAAACAGTGATCTCTGTAGACAAAGTGAACCATAAGTTAGAAGTACCTTCGGATGAAGCTAACCTGGATGGCTTAAACTTCCTGGCCGGCAAGCGCGTAGACGAAGTAAACAAAATGGCCGAATTGGGAACCCAATTGGCTCACGTAGACGGAGGAGTTCCCAATATGCGTATCGTGATTCCGGAACTGAGCGAATTCAGCATCGGACAATTACTCTATTTCTTCGAAAAAGCTTGCGGTATCAGCGGCTATCTGCTGGGCGTAAATCCGTTCAACCAGCCGGGTGTAGAAGCATACAAAAAGAACATGTTTGCTTTACTGAACAAACCCGGATACGAAGAAGAATCAAAAGCTATTCAGGCAAGACTGTAAGAGCCCAATAAAACAAGTATATAATAGAAAAGAGCGGTACTATCGGAAGTATCGCTCTTTTCTATTATATACCGATCCGTCAGATCAATCGTCTTGTTTATCGGAAGTTTTGATTTCCAATTCATACTTGGCCCCTTCACAATTAACAGGTTTGGAGAAAAGGTAGAATTTAAGTTTCACTCCATCTTCGGTCACTTGCTGCACCTTTGCCCTGATACCTATTTGAGTCTGAGAAACTCCATCCTTAAACCCTAACTTGCCATTATCCTTATCCGTAAACTCTTTATCATCACTGAGCGTCTCTTCCGGCAAATCATTAAAATCAATCTCCACAGCAGTCTCTTTACTACCCGGAGTTTCCTCTTTTACCAGAAACGTATTCAACTCCTCTCCATTGCCGTCCAGTTTCAACGAAATTTCGAGTTCATCATCTACTTTGAGAGGAGGTAAGGCCTCCATTTGCCGGGTATAATCCATCTCTCCGTCATTGACGTACAGTCCCTGCATTTCGATCGTAGGACTTGGAACAGAATCTTTGCAAGCGGTAGTCAGCAAGCATAACGACAGTAAAGGGAAAAATAGTTTTTTCATGCAATCATATCACTTAATAGATTTTGCAAAAATACATATTCTGTTCGATTCACCAAAATAATCGTATCTTTGCACTCCAAATCAATAGGTATATATCATGTTTCAGGAAGCAATTGCGCAATATCTCAAGCAAAATCATTATGAATCTATCCAACTGAAATCCGTGCTTTTCGATATGGACGGCGTACTTTTCGACTCCATGCCTTATCATGCCGAAGCATGGCACAAGACCATGAAGGCCCATGGACTGAATTTAAGTCGGGAAGAAGCTTACATGCACGAAGGCCGTACGGGGACCGGAACTATCAACATCGTATGTCAACGTCAATTGGGACGTGACGCCACTCAAGAAGAAATAGAGAGCATTTATCTCGAAAAGAGCATCGAATTCAACAAGCATCCCCAAGCCGAACGCATGCCGGGTGCATGGGAATTACTACAAAAAATCAAAGCGGAAGGTATCATCCCGACCGTGGTTACCGGTTCCGGACAAGCCTCACTGCTGGATAGACTCGAGCATAACTTTCCGGGAATGTTTCGTCAGGAATTGATGGTGACTGCCTTCGATGTCAAATACGGAAAGCCGAATCCGGAACCCTATCTGATGGCATTGGAAAAAGGAGGATTGAAACCTAATGAAGCTATTGTCATCGAAAATGCCCCTTTAGGTGTAGAAGCCGGACATAAAGCCGGAATATTCACCATTGCTGTCAACACCGGACCTCTGAACGGGGAAATACTACTGAATGCCGGTGCCGATTTATTATTCCCTTCAATGCAAGCCTTATGTGAATCCTGGGAGAAATTAGCCCGACTCCTACATTAATTGGTCAATAAAACTAAAATGGCTGATAATTGTTTAATTATCAGCCATTTCTTTGTACTCCCGAAGGGAATCAAACCCTTATCTTAGGTACCGGAAACCTACATTCTATTCGTTGAACTACAGGAGCATTGTTTTTATGCGACGACAAAAGTATAAAAAATCTTCGCATTTTCCTAATGATTCACCTTTTTTTGTAGTATTCATCTACCGAACGCTATATTATCAAATATTATTTTGCAACTCTTATGCTATATAAAACGATCAATTTGATAACATTTTAGCCTATTATTCATACATATATAGATATTATTCATATCTTTGCCGACAAATAACAATCAATAAACCTATGAGTTACCTAATAAAACCTCAGAATTATAAACCTTTGCTTGACCTGAAACAGACAGAACTGGGCATCAAACAAATTAAAGAGTTCTTCCAGCTGAATCTTTCTTCGGAGCTGCGTCTGCGCCGTGTCACAGCCCCACTCTTCGTACTCAAAGGAATGGGTATCAATGATGACCTGAACGGTATAGAACGTCCTGTCTCATTTCCCATCAAGGACCTAGGCGATGCACAAGCGGAAGTAGTACACTCACTCGCTAAATGGAAGCGCCTGACCTTGGCAGATTATCACATTGAACCGGGTTATGGTATTTATACGGACATGAATGCCATCCGCTCGGACGAAGAACTGGGCAATCTGCATTCACTTTATGTAGACCAGTGGGACTGGGAACGGGTAATTACTGCCGAAGACCGTAATGCCGACTTCTTAAAAGAGATCGTAAACCGCATTTATGCCGCTATGATCCGTACGGAATATATGGTGTACGAAATGTACCCGCAAATCAAACCTTGCCTGCCACAGAAGTTGCACTTTATCCATTCGGAAGAATTACGCCAGTTGTATCCCGATATGGAACCTAAATGCCGCGAACATGCCATCTGTAAAAAGTATGGAGCCGTATTTATCATCGGCATCGGTTGCAAGCTGAGTGATGGCAAGAAACATGACGGACGCGCCCCGGACTATGACGACTATACCAGCAAAGGGTTGAACGACCTACCCGGACTGAATGGTGACCTGTTGCTCTGGGACGATGTGCTGCAACGCTCCATTGAGTTGTCCTCAATGGGTATCCGTGTAGACAAAGAGGCTCTTTTACGCCAGGTGAAGCAAGAGAATCAGGAACAAAGACTGGAACTCTATTTCCATAAAAGATTATTGAATGATACGCTTCCACTCTCTATCGGCGGCGGTATCGGACAATCGCGTTTGTGCATGTTCTACTTACGCAAAGCTCATATCGGCGAGATTCAGGCAAGTATCTGGCCGGAAGAAATGCGTCGTGAATGTACAGCCCTTAATATACACCTTATTTAATAGCCTATGAACGTACAAATAGAAGAGAGCTGGAAAACTCATTTAGAACCAGAATTTGAGAAGGATTATTTCCGCACACTGACTGAATTTGTCAGAAGTGAATATAGCCAGTATCAGATCTTTCCCCCGGGAAAGTTGATATTCAATGCATTCAATTTATGTCCGTTTGATAAAGTAAAAGTAGTCATTATCGGTCAGGACCCCTACCATGGTCCCGGTCAGGCACACGGCCTTTGTTTCTCGGTGAATGACGGAGTAGCCTTTCCGCCTTCTCTGGTGAACATTTTCAAAGAAATAAAAGAAGATATCGGCACGCCAGCCCCGTCCACCGGTAACCTGACAAGATGGGCTGAACAGGGCGTCCTGTTGCTGAACGCCACCCTGACAGTACGCGCCCACCAGGCCGGTTCACACCAACGTCGCGGTTGGGAAGAGTTTACAGATGCTGCCATCCGTGTCCTGGCCGAAGAAAGAGAAAATCTGGTATTCATCCTTTGGGGAAGTTATGCACAAAAGAAAGGTGCCTTCATTGACCGTAACAAGCATTTGGTACTCAGTTCGGCACATCCTTCTCCCCTCTCTGCCTACAATGGCTTCTTTGGGAATAAGCATTTCAGTAAAACAAACGAATACCTGAAAGCCCATGGAAAAACAGAAATAAACTGGTAAACAGAGCAAACTATCAAACGATAGTCGATAAACGATAAACAGCCGGCAATTTATGCTATAGAAATTTTAAACATAAATTGCCGGCTGTTTATCGTTCGTCCATCAGATATTTAATACCACTGAATATTACTTTGAGTCTGACTTCTCTTATCCCACTTCAAGTCACGCAGGATACTTGCCGTAGCCCGAATCGTAAAATTATAATAGCGATAGCGGCCGAAAGGCGAAATACTGGCAGACATATTGAAGCAATGCAAATCACGTGTAATCGTGCAAGAAGTCTGAGTGATCTCCTTTGCCTCGAAATCATATCCGGAATTGAATGTAAACGACCAATTATTGGAAATCTTCAGGTTACCCGACATGTTGATATTTTGCGTATACTTAAACGGATAACGCATCGTATTACGATTGATCGGCTTACTGCGATCCTCGGAAATACGGAACGAATAGTTAACATTCAGCGACCATGGCATCTTAAATACCTGATAACCGTCACGATCCGCCTGTGCTTTTTCTACTCTCTTCTCAGTAACCGCTTCGTCACCGGTAGAATTTCCTTTTTCTTCGTCGGCACCGTCCTTTTTCTTCTTTTGATCGTTATCCTTATCTTTCCCGAACAACTTCTTCCAGGTATCATTATTGAATGTATAGTTGATGGAAGATCCCCATCCCTGGAAACGCCCGAAGCGGCCATAAGACCATTCGGTGCGGTCACCCACTATTACATTACCCGACTTATCGAATGTATAGGCATAGGTTGCGAATACTGCGTTCATATTCAGCGTATAGTTATTAAACTTCTTGAACTTCATACGCAAACGCATATTCAGGTTACTCCATGGTTGCTTCTTTGCAGCCATATTATAAGAAAGATTGAAACCGATTTCATCAATCAAACTGACTTTCACAAGAGAGTCTTTCTTGTTACGGTATTTCATCTCCAAGTTGTTCGACACATCAAAACTAACCGTTCCGGACTTCTCACGCGGAGCTGTACCAAACTGCTGACTGGAATAAGGCGAGTAATACTGATCATTACCGTCTGCATCACGATAATATTCCCAGAATTGCCCGAAACTTGGAGAGCCATTCAATGAAATCTGCGGGGTAAAGACATGGCGAATCTGTATCTCTTTCTTCTTCATAAACAGCGGCTGGTACATACCATACATCTTGGTACTTAAAGCCAAGCTGGCCGAATAGTTGAACACCCGATAAAATCCATGAATCGTATCGCCGGGGTGTGTATCCCATTTCCGGGTAGTTTCGTCATAGCTCTTCATCACCTTACGGGTATACCAACGTTCAGTGTAATTAAATGAAGGTACCACCTGCAAATACTTGAAAAGAGTGAAAGTTGCCTGTACCGGGATGTTATGCTGCATTGCATTCTCCCATTCCCTGAAACCGGCTTTAAACAAACGGTCGTCTTTTGTCTTCAGGCTGTTAGTCAAACGTCCCGAATAACGCAATGAGATCTTTTCGTACCAACGCTCCTCACCTACCGCACGTTTACGCTTAAAAGGGAAAATAGTACTCAGAGTAATATTCAAGTCAGGCAGGGTGACAGCAATAGAAGAGTCACGCATGGTTTGCGCTATGTTGAAAGTACCCGCGAGTGTCAGCTTCTGATCCGGGAAACTACGAGAGTAGCTTACACTTGAAGTTTTTGTATTCTGGGTCATCAACTGAGAATTATAGAGGTTGTTGATATTGGTACGTTCGTAACTACTGGTAGCGAAGTTTACACTTGCCGAGAAAGTGCTGTTGGGACTCGCCTTCTGGTCTTGCCGGTGATTCCACACAATCTTGAAGTCTTTAGCAACCGAATAGTCCGGCATACCTTTATCCCCAAGTTTGGTTACCTGATAGCCGGCCTGTAACGAGCCGGAATATTTATAACGCTTGTTATAATTGGTTTCCATATTGGCGGCCCATGAACCTTTGGTAAAAATATCGGCAGTCAGCTTGAGGTCCATCAGATCACTGACAGCAAAATAGTAACCACCACCGGTCAAACCGAAACCACGGCTGGAGTCATCCATATAACTCGGCATGACAAAGCCCGAAGAATAGCTACTGGAAAACGGAAAGAAGAAAAACGGTACGGCCAAAGGCAACGGTACATCTTCCACTACCAGATAAGCAGGCCCCGTTACCACATTTTTCTTAGGACGGACCTTGGCTTTGGTCAACTGCATATAGAAGTGCGGATGATCGTGGTGGTCGCAGGTCGTATATCGTCCATTCTCCATGAACAGTTCATCATTTGCGCCTTTCTTCGCATTGTTACCTACCACGTAGCCTTCCCCCTGCTGGGTAACGACGTTATTGATAAATCCTTTTTTACTCTTGAAGTTATACCGGATAGCCTTCGTTTCATAAGGAGTCTCTCCATCCTTAAACACCGGTTTCCCCTTCTCCACTCCCACAGAGTCGATCACTCCACGGGCATAGACCGTACTGCTGTCCATGTTCATGGTGATAATTTCGGCTCCCAGCTCGATATTCTCGTAGTTCACCTTTCCATCTCCATACAAATGGGCAAATCCTCCTTGTGTAAAGACAATAGAGTCATTGGCAGAATATACAACGGGAGCGTCCAGGGGTTGTTTCTTTTTCTTCACCGATTCCGCCGACAATGTATCGGCCTTCAATACATTGGCTTTCAATGTATCGTTTTTCAGTGTGTCGACTCTCAGTGAATCGTTCTTAGGGGGTGAATAGACCACCGGCCCTTTCAACTCCCTGACACGGCGACGCTGAGCCATAGCTTCGTACGGAAGCATCAGGAGGATCAACAGTAGTATGGATGATATTATCGTATTTGCTTTCAATGGCGTCATTAACTAATAGAGTTTACGCTTGAAGGGGCAAAAGTACACAATCTTCACCAAATATACTTGAGAATCTTCATTTTTAATTCTTTTTTAGGCACTAAAGAAATAGCTTACACCAATTGTTAAAACGTTGCAAACCTTCATCTCCATACTTGGCGATGCTCTTACGAGCCCCCTCCACAGTTTTCTCACGGTCGAGATGGGTTTTCGAAAAAAACTTGTCGGCAAAGCAAATCACTTGTTCTTCCATACTCACCGGCAACATTTCGCGATGGGGGACAGGAAGTTTTTGATCCATAATATCTTTCAGTGAAAGTCCCGCCCCGGTATGCCGTTCACAGACTAATGCGTGTCGGGGGAAACCTTCCTTACGGACAAGTCCGGCTCCGAGATATCCATGACAAATGTAAGGTTCCGTCCCGAAACATTGAATACCCGGAGCATGTGTCAGGAAGATACCAATATCATGCAGCATGGCGGCTTCTTCCAGAAAGACAGTATCCAGATTCAGTTCCGGATGTTTTCCGGCGATCCATAGAGCTTTATCAGCCACCGACCGGCTATGCACGTTCAAAATATGTTTCAGTTCATTATCCTGAGGATAATATTTGTCTATCAAATCAAGCACTTTCATATTCTATTATTCATTAATTCAAAAACCACTTGCCATTGGTTTCCGGAATGGAACCCCTTCATAAGCCAAGTGTGTTCGATTGGTTTCTTAAGCACATTTCTTTCCTTCTTTACCCCTCTTTCCCGGCCTTGTTTAGTGGGCCCGGGTTCGTGTACCCATCAGCTCGGATACCCGAGCCCGCTAGATGAACAAGTCAAAAGTCGTTAATACTCCCATTCAGGCTTATCCAAGAGGGCAAACCGGCTAAACAAATTAACTTCTCCCACATAGAAAACAAGTCATGAATGACGAAGGTTCCTGCCAAAGGCAAAGATAACAACTGTTTTTTAATACGGAATGAAGATAATCAAAAGAATTGATTGTATATTTGTGCATTTCATAGTAACCCGGAAAACGGATCTGATATCATATTAAAAACAATCCAATATTTATTCCTATGACAAAACCTTCTTACAAACAGTGGATAGCAGCCTGTACTCTCACGAGTACATTGCTATTGGGAGCTTGCGGTTCCGCTCCCGTTACCAGAGACGCATCAATCGTACCGTTGCCTAACCAAATTCAACAATCCGGCAACGCTTTTGTACTAACCCCGAACACTACAATCGGTACCACCGACCCGGAATTACAGCCAGCCGCCCAATACCTGAAAGAAATTCTTTCGGCCGCCACGGGCTACGACCTTCAGGTTAAAGAAGGCAAGGGGACAATCACTCTTGCGAAAGCCAACATCGAAGGAAAAGAAGGTGCCTATACACTTTCGGCAAAATCAGACCGGATAGACATCACAGGCAACTCTTACGGAGGGGTGATAGCCGGTATCGAATCGCTTCGCCAGTTATTCCCACCACAAATCGAATCCAAACAAATCGTAGACAGTGTGGCATGGGCCATTCCCACGACAGAGATTCAAGACGCCCCCCGATTCGAGTGGCGCGGGATTATGCTCGATGTATCCCGTCACTTCTACACCAAAGAGGAGGTAAAAGAATTACTCGACCTGATGGCACTCTACAAAATGAATAAGTTCCACTGGCATCTGACAGACGATCAAGGTTGGCGCATCGAAATAAAAAAATATCCGTTACTGACGGAGAAAGGCGCATGGCGTACCTTTAATTCACACGACAGATCGTGTATGAAGTCCGCTAAATCAGAAGACAATCCGGATTTTCTGATTCCGGAAAATAAACTCCGCATCGTCGAAGGCGACACGTTATATGGCGGATACTATACGCAGGAGGATATCAAAGAAGTGATTGAATATGCCAAAGTACGCGGGATAGATATCGTTCCCGAAATTGACATGCCGGGACATATGCTGGCTGCTGTCAGCAACTATTCCGGAGTAGCCTGTACCGATAAAGTAGGCTGGGGAACCACTTTCTCCTCACCCGTCTGCCCCGGAAAAGAATCGGCAATGGAATTCTGTAAGAATGTATATAGTGAACTGATCGACCTGTTTCCCTACAAATATGTACACATCGGAGGAGATGAAGTTGAAAAAGCAAACTGGAAGAAATGTCCCGATTGCCAGAAACGTATGCGGGATAATCATCTGAAAACCGAAGAAGAGCTGCAATCCTGGTTTATCCACGATATGGAGAAATTTTTCAATGCAAAGGGGAAAGAGATGATAGGCTGGGACGAAATCATCGAAGGCGGACTGAGCCCGACGGCTACCGTAATGTGGTGGAGAAGCTGGGCAAAAGATGCTCCCGCAAAGACAACTCAACAGGGGAACTCCATCATTTTCACTCCAAACGGACAGTTCTATCTGGATTATCAGGAAGACAAAAACTCTGTACGCAATATTTATAACTTCAATCCGGCAATCGAAGGATTGACTTCCGAACAACAGGCATTAGTCAAAGGCGTACAAGGAAACATCTGGTGTGAATGGATTCCTTCACGCGAACGCATGCAGTATATGGCTGTTCCACGCTTGCTAGCTATCGCCGAACTGGGTTGGAGCCAACCCTCACAAAAGAACTGGAATGACTTTGCACAACGCATGGCAAACCAATTCGAACGCCTCAACATCATGGGTATCAATTATCGCATCCCCGACTTGGAAGGCTTCCATCGCAACAATGCTTTTATCGGTGAAGGAACCGTAAAGGTAACCTGCCTCGATCCCAATGCCAAAATTCATTATACGACGGATGGCAGCACTCCTACTCTGCAATCGCCTAAATACGAAGGGCCTATTCAAGTAAAAGAAACAACGGACTTTACGTTCCGCACCTTCCGTCCCAACGGAAAAGCCGGTGACATCTCCCGGACACGCTTCATCAAGAGCGAATATGCTCCGGCTACGACTGTCACTCCCTCTACCAAAGGATTGCAAGCTGAATGGTATGAGTTTAAAGGCAACAAGTGTGCAGACATCACTAAAGCACCGCTGAACGGAACTTACCCGATAGAAAAAGTTATGATTCCCGAAAAGGCAAAAGGAAATATAGGACTGGTTATCAAAGGGTTTATTAATGTGCCGAAAGACGATATCTATACCTTTGCCCTTTTGTCGGATGACGGCAGTACGCTGGTAATAGACGGTGAACAGGTGATCGATAACGACGGACCGCACGGGCCGCGTGAAGTTATCGGCCAGAAAGCATTATCGAAAGGGTATCATCCGATAGAAGTACGCTATTTTGACCAAAACGGTGGCCAACTGAAAATGACGGTAACCGGCACTGAAGGAAACGAAATTCCGACAAGTGACTTATATGCAAACTAACATTATTGTTCAAAGGATAAATTGACATGACACACAAGGGTGTGTCATGATCCACCACAGAGTAACACCGAATTCTACAGATCGAACTTAATCTATTATTGATAAATGATATTTATCTGTGTAAATCGGTGTACTCTGTGGTGAATACGAGTTTAGGTACACCCTCCGATACACGGATTATAATTCAGTTCCGCTCCATAACACAAAAAATCGATATCATGATAAAACTTAAACTAAGCATTCTTGTATGGGCGATCGGCTTATCGATGACCGCCTTTTCTCAAACAACTTCGTCTTTGCGGGCGAAAGTGTTAACCTTGAACGACTATCCGGATGCTCTCCGGTTGTGGGAGTTATATAACGATTCCGCTTCTGTAATGGATAAAGCGACACAGTTGCATGCCAAAGTGTCATTATATTATTATTTCAACCGTCCCGATGAAATGCTCCAATGTGTTGACTCCCTCCTCACATTGTACCCCAAAGAATGCACCACAGAACAAAAGCTGGCATATTGTTATGTAAAAGCCGAAAAGCTTTTGGAAAAAGGGCACTATAAGAAATTAAACACTTGGTGGAAGTCTTTACGAAAAGACAGAAAACTCTACAGAGAAATAGAAAAGCAGGAAAACTTCCCTTGTTCGGAAAAGGCTATTCAAGGATTGTCGGATAAGGACAACTTTCGAGTGGACTTTCCGGAAAGTTCATCGACAGTTCCCACAAGCTATACTTACCCGTTGGTACTTTCAGTGACGATAAACGGAACTACCCTGCCGGCTACCATTTTTGACACAGGGGCCCCTTATACTTTTCTGACCAAGGAAACAGCAACGAAATGCAACGTACAATGCATGGGTGACACCATACCAGTGAAAAGTATGTTCGGAACCTCACAGGCAACAACCGGATTCGTCAAGACATTACAGTTGGGCAGCATTACGTTTCATAATGTGACAGTCCATGTTTCTCTGCTCGAGAAAGATCCGATCTTTTCCGGACACGATGCTTTATTAGGGCTAAAGGAACTTCGTGGAATATCCGCCTTAGAGTTTGAGTTTGGCAAATTAACTTTGAAGCAAAAATCACTAAGAAGTCCTCTCGATCCCAATATGTGTTTTGCGGAAACTGGTTGTGCATTTTTATTTGCCAACGGACAGAACTATCTGTTAGATACAGGTGGAGAAGGCAGTTTCAGCAATACGCCTGATAGCGTCTCTACCAAGGTGATAGACGTAAACGGTTATCCGGTACAATTCTTCAATACATATACAACAATCCCTGCCGCCCAAAAATCGGGTTTATTAGGATTTCCATTTTTCTCCGGATTTAAAATTTGTACACTCGACTTCGATCGTATGAACTTCTCCGGAGAAGGTTACCGACTCAGGAAAAGCTATTCGGAATTAATGAACAGTGGCGATATGATAGGACTCGACATTGAATACGAACAAATCAGCAAGACAACAGATGAAATGGGCAAATGGCTTACCAACGCATCACTCGAAATGATGAAAAACAAACCCGAAAGTTGCATTCAATACACAGACAGTCTTTTGGGGAAATATCAGCAGGAGCTTGGTGGCAGCATCATATATGTACTCAACCTCCGGGCTGCTTCACTAGCCTATCTCGGACTCTATAAAGAAGCAGGCGATCTGATGAAGATGTGCGCACAAGCCGTACCGGACATGATAAACGGCTACAATAAATGCATGGCATTAACCCCCTTTGGCGCCCAGCAGCTCAGTTGGGAACAACCGGAAGTGACTCTAAACACCACTTTTAGCGAGAAAGGATTTTTGGCCTCGGCTGAGATAAACGGAAACAAGAATAAACTCTACTTTGCTCCTGATCAAATAAACTCAAGTATCTCGGAAGCGGATGCCGGAAAGTTAAACATGAAAATCATCGAATTCGAAGACCATACAACTGCAACGGGTAAAAAACGTATGGCTATAGCCAATGAATTGAAGCTGGGCAACCTACTGATAAAAAATGTACAATTCAATCTTACGGAAGGAAATGATATCATATTAGGCAACAGCCTTCTTCGTCTCATTCCTCAATTTAGTATAGAAAGCCAAAAGTTAGTACTGATGCAGCAAGTACAGAGTTTTACGAATGCCAAGCAATACCCTCTGCTCTTGATCAACTACACTTTCTGCTTTCGCGACCCGGATGACGATACCCAAAAATATTCGATAGGTAATCCAACTCCTTATACCCGAAAAATCACATTACAGGATTTATGTAAAAGCAGTGGTAAGATAGTGTTCGATATGAAAGATATGAAGCTACTGAAAATCAACTGAATCATAATAAAATTCTAATCTAACAGACACATACCAAATGATCATGAAAAAAATAATCACAGCAAGCATGTTGAGCCTCTTATTGGGAGGTACTGTACAGGCACAAAGTCTCCCTGTCTATCTGGACGATAGCAAACCGATTGAAGATAGAATTGAAGATGCACTTTCACGAATCACCGTTGAAGAAAAAGTAGCTTTGATCCATGCACAATCTAAGTTTTCCTCTCCGGGTGTAGCACGCCTTGGGATTCCGGAATTCTGGATGACGGACGGTCCGCACGGTATCCGTCCCGAAGTGTTATGGGATGAGTGGAACCAAGCCGGATGGACCAACGACTCTTGCGTTGCATTTCCGGCACTGACCTGCCTGGCGGCAACCTGGAATCCGGAAGCAGCACTGCTGTACGGACAAAGCATCGGAGAAGAAGCACGCTATCGTAACAAAACAGTATTGCTGGGTCCGGGCGTGAATATTTATCGGACACCACTGAATGGACGAAACTTCGAATACATGGGAGAAGATCCATATCTGGCTTCACAAATGGTAGTACCCTATGTAAAAGGTGTACAACAAAACGGAGTAGCAGCGTGTGTCAAACATTATGCACTGAATAACCAAGAAATCAACCGGCATACCACCAATGTTATTGTAGATGACCGGGCACTGTATGAAATTTATTTGCCGGCATTCAAAGCCGCAGTTCAAGAAGGGAAAGCATGGGCCATCATGGGATCTTATAACCTGTATAAGAATCAACATAACTGTCATAACCGATATTTACTGAATGATATACTAAAAGGTGAGTGGGGATTTGATGGGGTCGTAGTTTCTGACTGGGGAGGTGTTCACAACACAGAAGAGGCCATCTATAATGGAATGGATATGGAATTCGGCAGTTGGACCAACGGACTTTCCAAAGGCATGGGAAATGCTTATGATAATTACTACTTAGCACATCCCTATCTGAAACAGATAAAAGAAGGTAAAATAGGGACAAAAGAATTAGATGACAAAGTAAGACGTATTCTTCGGCTGGCCTTCCGGACAACTATGAACCGTAACCGCCCGTATGGGGCAATGCTTTCGGAAGAACACATTGCCGCAGCCCGCAAAATCGGTGAAGAGGGAATCGTTTTATTACAAAACAAGAAGAACATATTGCCTATCGACCTGAACCGGACAAAGAAAATAGCCGTTATCGGAGAGAATGCATTGAAAATGATGACCGTAGGTGGTGGCAGTTCTTCACTCAAAGTACAGTATGAATGCTCTCCGTTGGATGGAATCAAACGAAGAATGGGCGATGGGATAGAGATCAGCTATGCCCGCGGATATGTAGGAGACACAGGAGGACAGTTTGATGGCGTCTCTTCCGGACAGAATCTGAAAGATGATCGTTCTGCCAGACAGTTGATCGAAGAAGCTGTACGCATAGCACAATCGGCCGATTATGTAATCTTCATCGGAGGATTGAACAAAAGCGGGCATCAGGATTGTGAAGACACCGACCGTAAAGGTCTTGAACTGCCTTATAAACAAGATAAAGTGATAGGAGCCCTAGCCAAAGTAAATAAGAACCTGATAGTAGTCAATATATCGGGAAATGCTGTAGCCATGCCTTGGATCAGTGAAGTCCCTGCCGTCATACAAGCTTGGTATCTGGGTACGGAAGCAGGCAATGCCATCGCATCAGTTTTAGTAGGAGATGTAAATCCGTCAGGTAAACTACCCTTTACTTTCCCGGAAAAGCTAGAAGACGTGGGCGCCCATCAATTAGGTGATTATCCGGGCAGGCAGAGAGAAGATGGCATATTCGACGAAAAATATAATGAAAGTATATTTGTCGGTTACCGCTGGACAGATAAACAAAAAATCCGTCCACTGTTTCCGTTCGGACACGGATTGAGTTATACCACCTTTGCTTACGGAAAGGCTACCGTAAACAAGAAAGTGATGAAAATAGACGAACAAATCGCTATCACTGTTCCCATAACCAATACGGGAAAGCGCATTGGGTCAGAAATCGTACAATTGTATATCAGTGACCTCAAATCGTCATTACCTCGTCCGGTTAAAGAACTGAAAGGATTTAGTAAAATACAACTTGCACCGGGAGAGACTCAAGAGGTCACTTTCTTAATTGATAAACAAGCGTTGAGCTTCTTTAATGATAGTCGTCATGAATGGGTAGCAGAACCGGGAAAGTTTGAAGCACAAATTGCGGCTTCGGCTACAGATATAAAGTCAAAAGTCACTTTTGAACTCGAGTAGACCCAATATTAGAAGATACCATAGAGGCTATGTCAAAACTCTTTTTCCACAGCCCCTCATTGATCATCACAGAGTTTTAGATCAGAGAGTACGTGATAGGGCAATAATACACTGTGACACTTTTGACATAGCCTCTTATTTTTTATAAAGACCTTAAGTAGTCACATCTTTCTAAAAAAGAGAAATTTTAAGGATATACTTACAAAATGGAAATCGTGATACGATCCGCTATGCGCCCATATAGATCTATTTCATTTTAAATATATTGAATCACAGCAAACGAATCACAGCAAACTTATGTCAAACCTCAAATATCAAAAATTCGTCATAGAAGACAACCGGGAATTTATATTTCTTTTTGATAGACACGTGTATGCTCCCCCCAAGGGTGATAGCAATCTCCTATATATACAAAATTGAAATGTTCATAATAGCCTGTATGAGTTGTACACAAGTATAAATTCCCGAAGCCTAACCGCCGGGTATCCTCTTCTACTGCTTTGATTAGTAAGTTTCCGTAATTATGCCCTCTATACTGCTCTTCGATGAATAAAGCAACCAACCACGGGTATAAGTCTATACGTGAATTAAAATCATTTGTGGCAAGTCCGGCACAACCTATAATTTCTCCTTCTTCATTCATCAGAAGATACCATTGTGGCAGAGGAGATTCCGACTCCAAACAAGTTCTGAAACAGTTATCATAAACCATTCTACTATTTTCGTCAGCCCACTTCTTTTGGAAATAAGCAATCGCCTCCTCTAAATATTGAGGGCTTTTCCGTAATGAAATGATATCCATAATTATAATCTTATTTATTAGCCGCTTACATTATTACTGCATTTTTCATTCTCTTTCTTTCTCTTCTTCCAAAGTTGCCAGCTATTAATAATGTTTTGCCACAATACATAGCTTCCCGGCCCTACAGCAGAAAGTGGATTCAGATAAGTATGAGCCATCCAGATGGCAAGAATGGTATTCTTTTGCCCTAAAGCCTGTCCACCACTAATACGATCGTTGTATATACTGCCCAATGTTTTACCCAGAAAAAATTGAAGACAACATGCTATCAGGGCGACAACCGCAATCATAATCTCCGTAAGTCCGTCTGCCGGATCATTAATCAAAGAATAAAGCGTTTGTGCAGTGACAATAGCAAGAGAAATTCCCCATAAATAAAAGGCCAGTTCATGATAACCCAACAGCACTTTATGCACCTTGGGAATAAACCTCTGCAAGAACCAGGCTGCTAAGAAAGGACAGATCAATAAAGGAAAAACCTTACTGAGAATCACCAGAAAAGCATCTATAAAACTAATACCGGGATTGGTCTCTATCAATGGAAACAGGATCGGAACAGCAATTGCAGCTCCAATATTGGCTATCAATGTATAAGTTGTCAGACTGGCGGCACTTCCCCCCAACTTCGATGTAATAACGGCAGCCGCAGTAGCCGTGGGGCAAATAACACAAACCATCGCTCCTTCTGCCACAATTTTATTAAAACGATAAAGTAGCAGATAAACAATCAAAGATCCGAATATCTGAATCAATAAAAGCCATAAGTGTAACGGCTTCGGTTTTAAGTCACGCGGAGATACCTTACAAAAAGTGAGAAGCAACATAGTGAAAATCAGTATCGGAGTAAGGAAAGAAAAGCTGATAAATACCGGATAACCAACAGCACCTACCAGCATAGCTATCGGAAGCGTCCAATTTTTCAAGAACTTCAGCATTGTTATATCGTTTAAATTTCAGGTGCAAAGTAACGTAAAAAACTCAAAACTTAACACTAAATAGTGAGTTTTCAACAAATTTCTGCTACATTTGCACATTATTTTATATGGAACTACGTAGACCACACATATTATATATATTGATTTGCCTTTGGCTACTCGTTTCTCCATCAAACGTCAGTAGCGTCTGGGCAAAAGATTTCGTTGTAGTTATTGACGCCGGACATGGCGGTCACGATCCCGGAGCCATCGGAAAGATATCCAAAGAAAAGAATATCAATCTGAAAGTAGCATTGAAATTGGGTAATCTGATCAAACAAAACTGCAATGATGTGAAGGTGGTCTATACCCGTAGCAAAGATGTATTTATACCACTTGACCGCCGTGCAGAGATTGCCAACAATGCAAAAGCCGACCTGTTTATTTCAATCCACACTAACGCTCTAGCCAATAACCGGACCGCAAAAGGTGCTTCTACATGGACATTAGGTCTAGCCAAATCAGACGCCAACCTAGAAGTGGCCAAACGGGAGAACTCTGTAATCTTATATGAAGATGATTACAAAACTCGTTACGCCGGATTTAATCCCAATTCCGCTGAATCGTATATTATCTTCGAATTTATGCAAGACAAATATATGGAGCAGAGTGTACACCTGGCTTCATTGGTTCAAAAACAATTCCGCCATCACTGTAAACGGGTGGACCGGGGAGTACATCAGGCCGGATTCCTTGTATTGAAGGCTAGTGCCATGCCAAGCATTCTGGTTGAACTCGGTTTTATCTCTACGCCTGAAGAAGAACGTTATCTTAATACAGAAGAAGGAAGTTCTACTTTGGCAAAAGGTATATATCGGGCATTTCTCTCTTATAAAAGAGAACACGAAATCCGTTTGACAGGCAGCAGCCGCACTGCACTTCCCAATGATGATGAAGTAACCGATACTGAGGTTGCACAGATAGACAGCACAGAAAGCGAAAACAAAAAGCCCCAAAATACTCCACGCACCGACAAGCTGGTAACAGAAGCAAAAACTCAACGCCCAATTGTTGTAGAAAGCACAACAAACGACTCTGAAATTACGTTTAAGATACAAATACTGACCTCTTCACGTCCACTATCTAAAAATGATAAACGACTGAAGGGATTGAAAGATGTAGATTATTACAAGGAAAATGGACTATACAAATACACTTACGGGGCATCGTCCGATTATAATAAGGTATTACGGACACGCCGTAATACAGTCACTCCATTATTTAAGGATGCCTTCATCATTGCATTCCGCAACGGAGAAAAGATGAATATCAACGAGGCTATAGCCAATTTTAAGAAAAGAAGAAATAAATAAAAAGACTAAATAACAAAACATGAAACTCATTACAAAAGAAGTCAGGATAGGAATAGCAGGTGTTGCGGCCTTGTGCTTACTCGTCTTCGGGATCAATTATCTGAAAGGCATCAACATGTTTAAGCCTGCCAGCTATTTTTATGTAAAATTCCATAATGTAAACGGTCTGGCACAATCGAGTCCGGTATTCGCTGATGGTGTCCGTGTAGGTATCGTCCGTGATATTGCTTACGATTACAATCAACCGGAAAATGTAATAGTGGAAGTAGAAGTAGATACTGATTTACGCATACCGAAAGGAAGCTCAGCCGAACTGGTACCCGAACTGATGGGAGGAGTAAGAATGAATATTTTATTGGCCAACAATCCTCGCGAACGCTATACAGTAGGCGATACGATTCCGGGAACGCTAAACAACGGCATGATGGAGAAAGTTGCAGCAATGATGCCCGCTGTCGAAAAGATGTTGCCCAAATTAGACTCTATCCTTACTTCACTGAACACAATCATGGCAGATCAAAGCATTCCGGCAACTCTGCATTCTATTGAAAAGACAACAGCCAATCTCGAAGTTACCAGCCGTCAATTGAAAGTATTGATGAACAATGATATACCACAATTAACAGGAAAGCTCAATACTATCGGTGATAACTTTGTTGTAATCAGCGGCAATCTGAAAGAAATTGATTATGCTGCCACATTCAAAAAAATAGACGCCACTCTTAGCAATGTAAAAATGCTTACAGAAAAACTTAACAGCAAAGACAACACTGTCGGATTACTGTTAAACGATCCACAATTATACAATAACCTGAACCAAACAACCATTAATGCAGCAAATCTGCTTGAAGACCTGAAGGAACATCCGAAACGATATGTTCACTTCTCTTTGTTTGGTAAGAAAGATAAGTAGAGAATACGCCTTAAATAGAATTTATCTAAATAAGCGTGTACCAAACGAGGATAGGATGAAATCCTTTAAAAGTCTATTCATAGACAGAAAGGATACGTGCACCAACTATCAGGTTAAAGAATAACAGGTGGACCGTCACGTGATAAGCAATTAATTAACAAGTAGTTATAAAAAAGCAATAGCTTCCCATGAGGAGTATTTTATAGGGAAATGATAAGTCACTGAAAGTAAACACATTATTCTTTCAGTGAGAAATACAAGAAAAAGGAGATTTGTTTTTCTCGAATAAGATTCCCAATTTTGCAACCGTAGAAGTTTTGCTTAATTAATAAATGTATTACAGCCGCTATGAGTGAATCGAGTCATGTCGGCCTATGGAACCGCTGTCTTGAAATTATTAGAGACAATGTTCCTGAGTCGACATACAAAACATGGTTTGTTCCCATTGTTCCTTTAAAATATGAGGACAAAACGTTAATCGTACAAGTTCCCAGCCAGTTTTTCTATGAATTTCTGGAAGATAAATTTGTGGACTTGCTACGTAAGACGTTATATAAGGTTATAGGCGACGGCACGAAGTTGATGTACAACGTGCTGGTGGACAAAAGTTCAGGGGCAACCGTGAACCAGGAGTCTACTACCCGCTCTACGGCTATTCCCCAATCCGGACTTCCCCGTGTTGATGAAAGGAAAGCTCCGGGCTTGCTGCGTGCACCGGCCGTTCAGGACCTTGATCCCCATCTAAATCCGAACTATAACTTTGAGACCTTTATTGAAGGATACAGTAATAAGCTTTCAAGAAGTGTTGCCGAAGCTGTTGCCGAGAATCCGGCAAAAACAGTCTTCAATCCGCTGTTCCTCCATGGAGCATCGGGAGTAGGAAAGACCCATTTGGCCAATGCCATCGGTACCCGCATCAAAGAGTTGTATCCGGACAAAAGAGTGCTTTATGTTTCAGCACACTTATTTCAGGTACAATATACCGATTCCGTACGTAACAATACAACGAATGACTTCATCAACTTCTACCAAACAATCGATGTATTAATTATTGATGATATTCAAGAATTTGCAGGTGTCACCAAAACACAAAACACTTTCTTCCATATCTTTAATCACCTACATCAGAATGGCAAACAGCTGATATTGACTTCCGACCGTGCTCCTGTATTATTGCAGGGTATGGAAGAGCGCTTACTGACCCGGTTTAAATGGGGAATGGTAGCCGAATTGGAGAAGCCTACCGTAGAACTGAGAAAAAACATATTAAGAAATAAAATTCATCGGGATGGATTACAATTCCCTTCGGAAGTAATCGACTATATTGCTGAGAATGTTAATGAAAGCGTGCGTGACCTGGAAGGTATTGTCATTTCCATCATGGCCCACTCTACCATTTACAATAAAGAAATCGATCTGGACCTGGCACAACGCATTGTTCGCAAAGTCGTTCGTTGTGAGACAAAAGCTGTCACTATCGATGATATCATCAACGTAGTTTGCAAGCACTTCGATTTGGAATCATCTGCTATCCATACCAAATCAAGAAAAAGGGAAGTCGTACAGGCACGCCAAGTAGCCATGTATTTAGCTAAAACACATACAGACTTCTCTACTTCCAAAATTGGAAAATTCATAGGCAATAAAGATCATGCCACCGTTTTGCATGCATGCAAAACAGTAAAAGGGCAATGTGAGGTTGACAAAGGATTCCGATCGGATCTGGAAAACATAGAAACTTTACTCAAGAAAAGAAACGTGAGTAACGGTGAACGGTAGACGATGAACGATGGACATACTGCAAAATAATGTAAGATGTTCATCGTCCATCGCTCGCCCCATTTATCGCTCACTGTTCATCGTTATTTAATCCATAAAGCCCTGCCGGCGAAGTACCTTCAACAGATTTTCAGACATAAATTCATTATCCTTCTTTGTATAGCGAACATCCGTGAATACTTGGGCCAGAGTCTCTTTCTGATTCTCTTCTATAAATAACTTGTTCTCAGGCAAAGATTCCTTATAAGCATATAACCGGTTTATATCTTCGGCGGTATAATCGTGATAGCTCTCTTCATGTATAATGCCCTCTATCGGCAGACGGTCTACCTGTTTCGGAGATTCCGCCGGATATCCCACAGTCACTGTAGTAATGGGAAACACCAACTCGGGCAAGTGCAAAGCATCGATAATCATTTGAGGATTATAGGTAGTAGTACCCAAATAACAAATACCCAATCCGGCTTCCTCGGCAAGCGTACAGAAAGTCTGTGCAACCAATAAAGTATCCATAGCGGCATTCAAAAAGGACATTAAATTACCATATCCCGGCACCGCATTCCTTTCCTGACAATATTTGCAAAAACGACGAAAATCCGCGCAAAATGTCAATACAACCGGAGCCGCCTTTACCATCGGCTGATTAAAATGAGCCGGAGAAAGTATTTCTTTTTTCTCGGCATCACGGGTGACAACCACACTATAAAGCTGCATTCCACCCATCGTAGAAGCGCGAAATGAAGTTTCAAGCAAATCATTTAACAAATCCGGCGTAATATCTTTTTGCTGGTATTTGCGGATTGTCCTTCTGTTCTTAACTGTATCCATCATATCTTTTTTCTGCAAAGATATAAAAAGAATAATCATTCTATCTCATTTATAAAATAGAATAATTTTCTTTTTGGAAAACTTCAAGCGTCGAACAAAAGCATCATTCATTTGTTTATCAATTGCTTATCGTTTATAAACGGATAACTTAGTACCGGTTAATAAATTATCTCGTTTTTATTTTGATATACCAAAAAACATTCATAGCTTTGCAGGCACGTTTGTTAATGATAAGTAAGCTTCTACATATTTACTTATTAATAAAGAAATCTAAGACACATTGCATCGTGGAAAAGCAAATTTACTCTTACGAGGAAGCCTTCGAAGAATCTTTACGATATTTTCAGGGCGATGAACTTGCTGCGCGAGTTTGGGTAAACAAATACGCAGTAAAAGACTCTTTCGGAAATATTTACGAGAAGTCACCGAAGGATATGCATTGGAGACTTGCCAACGAGGTGGCTCGCATTGAAGCAAAGTACCCCAACGCACTAAGTTCCGAACAGTTGTTTGAGCTGTTTGATCATTTTAAGTATATCGTACCGCAAGGTAGTCCGATGACAGGTATAGGTAACGATTATCAGGTTGCTTCACTTTCCAATTGCTTTGTGATTGGTATTGATGGTTCTGCCGATTCATACGGTGCCATCATCAAAATAGACGAAGAACAGGTGCAACTGATGAAAAGACGTGGTGGTGTAGGTCATGATCTCTCGCACATCCGTCCCAAAGGTTCTCCTGTGAAAAACTCCGCTCTGACTTCTACCGGTCTGGTTCCGTTCATGGAACGTTATTCCAATTCCACACGTGAGGTTGCTCAAGACGGACGTCGCGGCGCACTGATGCTCAGTGTATCGATCAAGCATCCGGACTCGGAAGCATTTATCGACGCCAAAATGACAGAAGGTAAGGTAACAGGAGCCAATGTTTCAGTTAAGCTGGACGATGCATTCATGTCAGCAGCCGTAGAAGGCAGAAAATATACCCAACAATACCCTATTGACTCCGATCACCCGACTACGGTAAAAGAGATCGAAGCTTCCAACCTATGGAAAAAAATTGTGCATAACGCATGGAAATCAGCAGAACCGGGTGTGTTGTTCTGGGATACCATTATTCGCGAATCAGTGCCCGACTGTTATGCGGACCTGGGATATAAAACGGTTTCGACAAACCCTTGTGGTGAAATTCCATTATGCCCCTACGATTCTTGCCGACTGTTGGCCATCAATCTATATTCATACGTAGTCAATCCGTTCACCAAAGATGCCTACTTCGACTTCGATCTCTTCCATAAACATGTAGCACTGGCTCAGCGCATCATGGATGATATCATCGATCTGGAATTGGAGAAGATAGAACGTATCATAGAGAAAATCGATCAGGACCCCGAAAACGAAGAAGTGAAACACACCGAACGCGGACTGTGGGAAAAGATCTATAAGAAGAGTGGTCAGGGACGACGTACCGGTGTCGGTATTACAGCCGAAGGCGATATGCTTGCCGCTCTCGGAATGCGTTATGGAACAGAAGAAGCGACAGAGTTTTCAGAGAAAGTGCACAAAGCAGTCGCTCTGGGCGCTTATCGTTCATCAGTGGATATGGCCAAAGAACGCGGAGCATTCGATGTATATGACTCGGAAAGAGAAAAGAACAATCCGTTTATCAACCGCTTGCGCGAAGCCGACCCGGCATTGTATGAGGATATGAAAAAATATGGTCGCCGTAACATTGCGTGCCTGACCATCGCTCCTACCGGCACAACCAGTCTGATGACCCAAACTACCTCGGGTATCGAACCGGTATTCCTTCCGGTATACAAACGCAGAAGAAAAGTAAACCCGAACGATACCAACGTACGAGTCGACTTTGTTGACGAAACCGGAGATGCCTTTGAAGAATACATCGTATTCCACCACAAGTTTGTGACTTGGATGGAAGCAAACGGCTATGATCCGGCTAAACGATACACTCAGGAAGAAATAGACGAACTGGTAGCCAAATCACCTTATTACAAAGCAACGTCCAACGATGTGGACTGGCTGATGAAGGTGCGTATGCAAGGTAAAATTCAGAAATGGGTAGACCACTCCATCAGTGTGACCATCAACCTGCCGAACGATGTAGACGAAGAATTGGTAAACCGCCTGTATGTGGAAGCCTGGAAGTCAGGCTGCAAGGGCTGTACGGTTTATCGTGACGGTTCCCGTTCAGGAGTGCTGATCTCTGCGAAGTCCGACAAAGATAAGAAAGAGGAACTCCCTCCTTGCAAACCACCAACGGTAGTCGAGGTACGCCCGACAGTGCTTGAAGCCGACGTCGTACGCTTCCAAAACAACAAAGAGAAATGGGTGGCCCTGGTCGGCTTGCTCGACGGCAGACCTTACGAGATATTCACCGGTCTGCAAGACGATGACGAAGGAATCATTATTCCGAAAAGCGTAAATACCGGACGCATCATCAAGAACGTCGATGAAAACGGAAACAAACGCTATGACTTCCAGTTCGAGAACAAACGCGGATACAAAATGACCATCGAAGGTCTGTCTGAGAAGTTCAATAAAGAATACTGGAACTATGCTAAACTGATTTCAGGTGTACTTCGCTGGAGAATGCCGATCGAACAGGTGATCAAACTGGTAGGTTCGCTGCAATTGGACAGCGAGAACATCAACACTTGGAAGAATGGTGTAGAGCGTGCGCTGAAAAAATATGTGCAGGACGGAACAGAAGCCAAAGGCAAGAAGTGCCCCAACTGCGGAAACGAGACATTAGTTTATCAGGAAGGTTGCCTCATCTGTACCACTTGCGGTGCATCCAGATGTGGATAAACTTAGCCAAGTAAATGATTAATATGTAAGCAAAAAGTGTTGAAAGGAGCCCATAGGCTCCTTTCAATGTTTAATCATACAAAGAGCACAAACGTTTGCATACTATTTTAAAGTAGTTCGACGAAAGTAAAGATACGACATATGTAGAATATTTCTATACTTGCAAAATCATTAGTCAATAATTAAATCTAATATATATGATAGTTACATTTCATATTGAATATCGCACAAGCTGGGGAGAAGAAGTCAGAATATTAGGTTCTGTCCCCGAACTTGGGAAAAATAATCCGGAGCAGGCTGTAGCCCTTACCACAGTAGACGGCATTCATTGGAGCAATGAAATATCCATTCAATTGCCGACCGAAGGGGTTGTCGAATACAGTTATCACATATATCGTGACGGTAAGGCCATCCGTACCGAATGGAACTCCTTTCCGCGACGCATCTATCTGCCGGCCGACGTTAAGAAAAGCCTGCGCATCAACGACTGCTGGAAGAATCTTCCGGAGCAGCAATACTTCTACAGTTCGGCATTTACCGAAGCACTGCTGGCGCACCGCGAACGAAGCGCAATCCCCAAAAGCTACAAAAAAGGATTGATGATCAAGGCTTATGCTCCACGCATCAACAGCAAGTACTGCCTGGCTATCTGTGGTAACCAGAAAGCACTCGGCAACTGGGACCCGGACAAGGCATGGCCCATGAGTGATGCCAACTTTCCGGAATGGCAAGCCGAACTGGATGCTTCCAAACTGGAATTTCCACTAGAATACAAATTTGTATTGTACAATAAAGAAGAGAAGCGTGCCGAAGCTTGGGAGAATAACCCCAACCGCTATCTGGCTGCTCCCGAAATCAAAGCAAACGAGACGTTGGTCATTGCCGACCGATATGCCTACTTTAATATTCCTTCCTGGAAAGGTGCAGGCGTAGCTGTCCCTGTATTCTCACTAAAGTCGGAAAAAAGTTTCGGTGTAGGAGACTTCGGAGACCTGAAGAGAATGGTGGACTGGGCGGTCAGTACCAACCAGAAGGTAGTACAGATCTTACCGATCAACGATACCACCATGACTCATACATGGACAGACTCTTATCCCTACAACAGCATTTCCATTTATGCCTTCCACCCGATGTATGCCGACCTTAAACAGATGGGCAACCTGAAGGATAAGGAAACTGCGGCCGCCTTCAACCGGAAACAAAAAGAACTGAATGCACTTTCCGCCATCGACTACGAAGCTGTCAACCGGGTGAAATGGGAATATTTCCATCAGATATTCAAGCAAGAAGGAGAAAAGGTGCTGGCTTCGAAAGCCTTCCGCAGCTTCTTCGAAGCCAACAAAGATTGGCTGCAGCCGTATGCTGCATTCAGCTACCTGCGCGATTTATACCATACACCGAACTTCCGCGAATGGCCCCAATACTCGGAGTACAATGCTCAAGAGATTGAAGAACTGTGCCGCCCCGACACGGCGGACTATGCCCATATCGCCATCTACTTCTATATCCAGTTCAATCTTCACCTGCAATTGCTTGAAGCCACCACTTATGCCCGCGAGCATGGAGTAGTGCTGAAGGGGGACATCCCTATCGGTATCAGTCGCAACAGTGTAGAGGCCTGGACAGAACCTTATTATTTCAACCTCAACGGACAAGCCGGTGCTCCACCCGATGATTTCTCTGTCAACGGGCAGAACTGGGGTTTCCCCACCTATAACTGGGATGTGATGGAGAACGACGGTTATAAATGGTGGATGAAACGTTTCCAAAAGATGGCTGAATACTTTGACGCCTACCGCATCGACCACATTCTGGGATTCTTCCGCATCTGGGAAATCCCGATGAATGCCGTGCATGGATTGCTGGGACAGTTTGTACCCGCCCTTCCCATGAGCCGTGAAGAGATAGAAAGTTACGGACTCTCTTTCCGTGAAGAGTTCCTGCGGCCGTATATCCATGAATATTTCCTCGGACAAGTGTTCGGACCACATACCGACTATGTAAAACAAACGTTCATCGAACCGACTGAAACTTACGAGGTGTACCGTATGCGTCCGGAATTTGATACCCAACGCAAGGTAGAAGCCTTCTTTGCCGGCAAGAACGACGAAGACAGTATATGGGTCAGAGACGGATTATATGCCCTGATCAGTGACGTATTATTTGTTCCCGACCGCAAAGACCCGAACCTGTACCATCCCCGCATCGGCGTGCAGCACGACTTTATCTACCGTGCCCTGAACGACTGGGAAAAAACAGCATTCAACCGCCTTTACGACCAGTACTACTATCATCGTCACAATGACTTCTGGCAACAGCAAGCCATGAAGAAATTGCCACAGCTTACCCAGTCTACCCGCATGCTGGTATGTGGCGAAGACTTAGGCATGATTCCCGACTGCGTGGCATGGGTGATGAATGACTTACGTATCCTGAGTCTCGAAATTCAGCGGATGCCCAAGAATCCGGCAGAAGAATTCGGGAGGCTGAACGAATATCCGTACCGTTCGGTCTGCACCTTCTCCACCCACGATATGTCGACCCTGCGGGGCTGGTGGGAAGAAGACTATCAGCAGACCCAACGCTACTACAATCAGATGCTGGGACATTATGGTACCGCTCCTGCCATAGCAACGCCGGAGCTGTGCGAAGAAGTAGTACGCAATCACCTTTACAGCAATTCCATCCTCTGCATCCTATCCCTGCAAGACTGGCTGTCGATGGACGGAAAATGGCGCAACCCGAATGTACAGGAAGAACGGATCAATATCCCCGCCAATCCGCGTCATTACTGGCGCTACCGGATGCACCTGACACTGGAACAACTGATGAAAGCAGAAAGCCTGAATGAAAAAATCAGGGAATTGGTGAAGCAGACAGGCAGAAATCCGGAAAAGTAACATCCGCCTGTCACTTTAAGAAGAAAAAGAACAAAGAGAGAAGAGTGAAACCAAGTGTTTTTCACTCTTCTCTCTTTGTTTTCAGTAATATTCAGTATCTTTGTCAGACCAACTACACAAACATCCGGAATGGGAGATGACAAAAACAAACGAATAGATTTTGTGGACTTAACGAAAGGAGTCTGCATCATTCTGGTAGTAATGGCACACATAGGTGGAGCCTTCGAAAAACTTGATTATCACTCGATGATTGCCAGTTTTCGCATGCCTCTTTATTTCTTCATCTCAGGCATTTTCTTCAAATCCTATGAAGGCCTTTTCGGCTTCTTCATCCGAAAGATAAACAAGCTGATCATCCCTTTCCTCTTTTTCTATCTCAGCGCGTTCTTTCTGAAATACATTGTATGGAAAATCGCTCCCGGAGTCTTCCAGCTTCCGGTCAGCTGGACGGAACTCTTAGTTGTGTTTCATGACCATGCGCTGATCAAGTTCAACCCTCCCATCTGGTTCTTGCTGGCACTCTTCAATTGCAACATCTTGTTCTATCTGGTTCACAGTTTGCGCAACCGGCGGTTAGGTCTCATGTTTGCCCTCACTTTGCTGATCGGGACAGCCGGATTCTATATGGGCAAGCATCAGATAGAATTGCCCCTTTATATGGACGTAGCCATGAGCGCCCTGCCTTTCTACGTAGCCGGATTCTGGATTCGCCGTTACAATTTCTTCCTCTTTCCCCATCGTTTCGACAAGCTGATTCCGTTATGCATCCTGGCAGCCCTGGCAGTGATGTACTTCACCGCCACATTCGTGGGCATGCGCACCAACAATTATGCCGGCAACATTTTCCAATTTTGGGCCTCAGCCTTTGCCGGCATATTTATGATCATGCTTTTCTGCAAGAAGTTCAAGAAGCTGCCCGTCATCTCGTATATGGGGCGTTACTCGGTCATAACACTGGGCATACACGCACCTTTACTCCATTTTGAATATCCGGTTGTCAGCCGGTTTATCCACAACGAATGGGGACAGGCCATTGCCTTACTGCTGCTGACGCTGACCGTCTGCATCATTGCGACCCCCATATTCCTGAAACTGATTCCGCAAGCAGTGGCACAAAAAGACTTTATTAAAACCAAACAATCGACACAACAAGGATCATAATTGCATTAATTATCCTATTTTTGCCGGAAGATACATCAATTATAAAACTTATGACTACCCAGCATTATATCTTCCTGGAAAACGTACGTTTCTACAGTTATCACGGAGTGGCCCCCCAGGAGACCGCCATCGGCAATGAGTTTATCATCAACCTGAGACTGAAAACAGACTTCGGCAAAGCGACCGAAACCGATGAAGTGGAAGATACCGTGAGTTATGCCGACATATATGCCGCACTGAAAGAAGAGATGGAACTGCCTTCAAAACTGCTGGAACATGTATGCGGACGAATTGTAAAAAGGCTCTTCCGGGACTTTCGGAAAATCAGGGAGATAGAAATCAAACTGGCGAAAAGAAACCCGCCCATGGGAGCAGACATCGACTCTGCCGGAGTAGAGATGCATTGCACGCGAGACTGAATCGACATTAAAACACTAATAAGATGAAAAAACTTTTATTAATCCTCCTGCTGGTACTGGCAGGAGAAATCAGCGCACAACAAGCAGCAACGATTGTAGTCAAGACTACCCCGGACAACGAAATTGTTCATTGGCCTACAGGCAAAGAACACCTGTTCTGCATTGCTCTGGGAACCAAAGCACAAGCCGGCCCTCAGGGAGAATTTGTCCATCAATTCCGCACCGACCGCCCCGGCATGGTGCAGGTATGGACCCAAGGGAGTGATTCTTTTACACTCTACCTGACACCGGGAAGCAAAGACACCATTACCGTGACCAAAGATACCCTGATCATCAGCGGTACAAACTCGGCCTATAACCGATGCCTGAAAACAGTGAACGATTATCAGAAATACAGCGATAAACTGGTGTACATGCAGCCGCACGAACTGCGAGGAATCACTTCACTGGAGCAATATCACCGGCTGGCAGACGCCAGAATGCGGCAGGCACTCAACGCTGTAAATGCTTCCGGACTCAATGAAGAGTTTCTCGCGGAACAGCGTGCACACATCGATTACATCCGCCGGTCTATATTTATACATATTGCAAGGCAGCTGTCGAGAAAAGAAAAACTACCCGAAGATTGGCAAAGAGAACTGACAGAAGTCATCAATTCATCTGTCAACGGTGATTATCTGCGTTCCTACCGCGGAATCGGATTCTTTGTAAACGACCTGGTTATGATGCAGTTCACCAACCTCGAAAACGGTGACCTCAAAGAGATAAAGGATTACGCCTCCTTCCTCTTCGACCGGTATCGGAAGTTCTTCACAGGAGACAATCTGCAATACATGCAGGCCCAGCTTATCTACGAAGATGAATTTCAGGGTAGCAAAACTCCTTCGATCCCCCAACTATACGAAACTTATAGGGCAGAGTTCCCCAACAGTCCTTTTTTGAACGTACTCGAACCGGGCGTTAAAGAAAACCTGCGCTTTCAGAATAGCCGTATCACCGACAAAGACTATCATATTCTGACATGCGACTCCACCATCACCAGTCTGGAGGATGCGGTAAAACCCTTTAAAGGTAAAGTTGTCTATATCGATGTATGGGCTACCTGGTGCGGTCCCTGCCTCAAAGAGTTCCAATACCTGCCCGCCCTCAAGGAAAAAGCGCACAACATGGACGTTGTATACCTATACATTTCGATAGACCGTCCGGAGGAGCGGAAGAAATGGGAAAAGACCATCGCATACCATCAACTGAAAGGTTATCATTTATTAGTAAACGAAAAGTTAGGAAAATCGCTATACACCGAATTGGGAAACGAACGGCAAATACTGAGTATCCCCTGCTTTGTCATTATTGATAAGACGGGAAAGATAGCCATCCGCCATGCCGCGGCACCGAGTGAGCCCGAAAAAGTGATAGAACAGCTGAGCACCTATTATAACAAGTAAAAACAGACTTCGGAATAAGCTGATCGAGAAAAGACAAACGGGCAAAAGCTTGACTTCCGCAAAGAAAAAAGAGTATCTTTGCCTACATAACCATAAAGTATATTCCAATTAAAGTACGGTAATAGGGAGAAGCTAAAGAAACACAAGAAGCTAAAGAAACAATCGAAAAATAAGATTTCATTCGACTCAAAGTGCCGAAACACTCAAAACAAACTTGCAAAAGAAAGGAATCCGGCTTCATCTTGGCGGTTGAGATGTGTATCTCGGCCGCTAAGATACACATCTCAGCTGCCAAGATGTTCATCTCGGCAGCTGAGATGAAAGAAAACCGCATGAAAGAACTATTTTCCTAGAAGTTCGAAGCAAGTTTACCCGTAAGCTTTTGGATGTATTTAAAGAATGTTTGCCATCTAAACACCTTACCGTATTATAGCATTTTCTTCACGTAATGGATTCATATGATGCACTAAAAAAATACCCTCATTCTCCATAGTAGATTGATAGCCATAACTATTTGTTGCATTGAAATAGACACGTTTACATACTTCAGGGGTTCGAACTGTATAACATTCATTAGAATCAGTAATGAGTCCCCAATATGTTGCATTTAAATTTTGAAATGGATCTGTTGGATTGAATAAGAGGCAATTTTCTACAAGTCCATTTGTAACAAGTAGGTTCCAGTATTTTTTTACGTTTGAATTTCCATCTAAAGCTATGTGAGCAGCATATTTTTTACCTAGAAAATAAAAAACAGCCATGCAGCAACCTGTAAAATCAAAACTTAAAACAGCGTTATAGGGTTGAATAGGAAATATTGATATTTTTTGGGGTACATAGACAACTGCATTGTATGAGACATAAGCGTTTCTAGATCCATATCCATATTTTACAAAAACTTGCTTTTCCAAAGCACTACCACACATGAAAAAATCAGACATCGGTATTGAAATACGTTGAGTTCTAAATTTATTTTTTTCTTCTGCCAGATCCAATGCTATTTTTTTATTACTTATTATATCTTCTAATCTCATAAATATTGCTTTATTCAAAGTTTAGTAATAGGGAAAGAACAGCCATATAAGGCTACTTTCTAATATTTTTCTCATACTCATATTCACTTTGTCATTGGAAAATACTTTCCTTGCCGCATAGTAAGAAGTTGCCGGCGTTGCTCTCCACGAGGACTTTTGTATCCTATGTGCATCCATCGTGGAACGGCGTTTCCGTTTTCTCCTTCAGAAATCAGTTGGTCGAACGAACGGTTATTCATGAACTCACGACAGAAACTTTTAAACTCAATCATTCTTCCATTGAGTGGAACAAGGTCGAAAGCATAGCCATGGCAATGAGCCGATGTACGCGATCCACCAACAGCAGCGTTCAGCTTAGGTCCCCGGTAACCCGAAGATATGCGTATGCCCGCAGTACCCAGTTTTGCCATTCGGCAATGTTCAGCCCAAGCCTCACGAAGCGGGTCAACCAGCGTCTCAATGCTTTCCCTTATGTGTGCCAAGTGCTCACTGTTCGGGGTATTGTCAATGCGTCTGGCTCGTGCCGTAGATGATTGTGTACACTCTTTTATTGTGAAATATTTCATCTTGAGTTGTTGTTTTTGTTTTATTCTTTATGATTTTCCGTATGATTTTCTTTATGATTTTCCGTTGTGAACTTCATCCATGTAAAGACGGAGGCATATATTCTATCCTCCGCCTTTATCGGTTTCTTATCAGTTCCCATGTAGTGGGATTGTCCGATTTCAAGGGTTCCACACACGATGCCATGATATCCATCAACTGCCGAATTACACATTCGCCGGGACGGAACATAACAATCATTTAATCGGACCAACATGGTCGCTGGTATACTTAGTGCTGTTTACTGTAACACCGGCTTTAATGGTGACGGTGCCGCATATTCCACCTTTACCATCTTTACCACCGATACCTATCTTATCGGATTGTTGGTTGCGTGTCGTTGCCGTAACCACAGTATTTTCTCCGGATATTGTAATATTTCCACATTCAGAACGGAACTCACCACCTCCACCTGAGCCAATACCGGCTCCGTACTGACTTCCACCTGTAGCGGTAATAGTACCTCCTGTTATGATGATATCCCCACATTTACATTGATCTCCTGCTCCTATTCCTGCCGATTGCGTACCGCCGGTTGCTTCTATTTGGCCCCCGTTTATTGTGATAGAGCCACAGTTAGGATTTAAGAGTCTAGTCCAATAGGACCCAATTCCGCTTCCATTTTCAGCATGACTAGTAGCCACAATATGTCCACCATTGATAATCAGGCTTGCCCCTTCACGAAGGCCCAAGCATCCAGCATTATTATCCGTCCCTCCAGTCAGTGTCAATTTGTCGGTATCTGTTCCGTTAATGGTCAACGTACCTCCTATGACAGTTAACGGGCATCCCTGCGTGGCACCGTTGATTTCATTAGTACCCGATAACAATAGCGTTGCAGAGCCATTTATTTCTATGGTATTGACTTCGGTGGTAGGGGCAGCGAGTTTTACGTCCTTCAACATGACCTTTGCGTTGTCTTGGATGACTATCCTTTTATTCAGAGAGTTTCCTCCACCATCAATGATAAAACACTTGCCGCTTTCAACGGTACAGACTTCTTCCGTTTGGTCTGACAACGTTATGGTTTTGCTCGTCACCCCAATTCCCATCTTGTATATTTTCGCTGCTTCAGGAGTGACAGCGGTAGAAAGTTTACTCCATGCCCCATTGTTCGCCTTGACTTCTTGTATCTGACAACCCGGATATACATTGGCTTCAAACACCTTGTCGGCCACCTTATACATTTTTATTTCACCTACATTCGCATTATTGCTCAACGTACCTTGTGAAAGGGCGCAGGTGGTGTAGCCCTTTATGCTGACATTATCCACAAAACTTGCTGTCTCGCCGGTAAGCTCCACACACACCTTGGCAAGAGCGTGGGAGAATGTCAGCGATACTTCTGTGTTGAAATTGGCAGTTTCCTGGGCTGTCACCACATAGGCAAGACCTTTTGTCTGATCGCTGAGATCGACCGTTTCGTTGCCAGACGAGGTGTACCACGCCCGGATGGTCTGATTATTGTCTTTGCTTGCCCAATAAGCGTACGCATCACCAGCTGCTACGGTCAGACCGCTGCTTTGGTAAGTGTATGTGCCCGGTGTAGCATCGCCTATTTGTACCTTTATCTTATCTCCGCTTTCCCACGCACTGCTGTACCTTCCGTCAGTTGTGTTTTCCGCCATGCGTGTCTGCGGAGTATCCGCCCCCCACGGCTCGGCATTGCTTTCCGCCGTTATACTTATGCCTGCTATCTGCAAGGGGTACATGCCTTCGGGCAAGTCCTGTACCGTGCCATCCGTCAGTTCATCGCTTGCACAGGCGGCGAGCATGAGAGCCGCCAAAGCGGTGTAGGCTGTCTTTATCAATCTTAGTCTGTTCATATATCTTTATTTTTTTAAATTTGTTCCTTCATTCAAATAAAACGGATAAACCATATTGTTGCGGTTGTTCGTGTGGATAACCGTGTAGGCGAGGTGTATCCTCTATGTCCTGCTCCTTCATTTCTGTTGTTTCATTTCTATTGTTTCCGGTTCAAGTTGGCATATTGGAAAACAAACGTCCCACAAAGGAGCAACAGGCTTCTTTGTGGGACGAGAAACATTCTTTCGTATGCCGGGATATTACAACAGAGCCGCGAATTTGCGTATTTGTTTCAAACGCTCTGTGAGCGAGGGGTCGTTCATGGCTTGCTGTATGTTATATTTCAATTGCAGTCGCATCAGCGAATCGGCAGGTATGTCGAGTGCCGCCTCAAACATCATGGCGGTGGCGGTGGTCAGCGTGCGTCGTCCGTTCAGCAAGTCGTTGAGTGCCTTGTAGGAGATACCCATTTGCTCTGCCAGTTTCCGCTGTGAAACCTTACGGTATTCTATTTCATCCTTCAGCACTTCGCCGGGATGGGTCGGAGTATATCCAAATCTTACGGTTGCCATATCTGTTGTTTATTTATAATGATTAGACAATTCTATAATGTTACACACGGTGACTACAATTTCGGAAACCACTTTCGTCGTTTTAAATTCTATACGATACTGATCGTTTACCCTCACCGACTCTAAACCTGCCTTATCGCCAACAAGCACTTCGTAGTGCAATGAGTGGTATCTGAAAAGGTCCTCCACAGTCGATACCGATTCCAGCAAGTCTATCGTCTTGCGGTATTTGGTAACGATTGGGGGCTGAAAACGATATTTTTTATCGGAGGTCTTTCCTTTGAGGTATAGTTCCTCCAAATAATCTTTTTCGAACTTAATCTCCATGCTTCAATTGTTATCTTCAACTCTGGCAAAAGTAGTATAATTCGTCCTAAGTCCACAATATATGAGGACTTTTTTTAGAAAGTTTTTCGTTTTCCAATATGTCAAAGAACGCTTCGTTTTCGCAATCCTCTCTTTTCGGCGATAGCGGATTATAAATCCTTATTCGCATAGCATATCGTCATGCTTCTTTCCGTTGCTCTTTTCAGCTTATATCTCCACGCTGCCATTGCCGCCAGAGCCGCCAGAGTTGCCATCAGTCCACGCCATGTTGGCGCTGGCTACGATGGCGGTAACTTTCTCGCCTTTTATCGTAAGATTGTAGGTGTACTGCATGCCGCCTTTCCATTCTGTGGGTACGCTTGAGGTGTTTATAACATATTTAAAAGGCGAATATCCCTTCATATTTATGGTGATAGCCGTATTATTTACCGTTTGCGGAATGACCAATGCCTGATAGCTGGCAAGGGCGGTTTCTCCTTTTTCTCCGTCTTTGAAAACCACGTCTGTGTTCTGAGATATAAGTTTCTGAAAGGTAATATCCGCTGAGGTCACACCAGTCCCTGTTTTAGCGGACAAGCGATGGTTTCCGCTGGCATCCGCTTGGAATATTCCCTCTTTGACAGCATTTATCGTTACGGTGCTTATATTCTCGTTATCATTTGCCACACCATAGTTGCGGATGTTTACCACCAGTTTGGCAGTCTGATGATAAAAGGTGAGTGAATTTGTGCCTTGAAAGTCAATGCCGGCCTCCGGGGCATAGAGGAAGTCGCTCTTCTGATAGCCGTCGTCGTTATCGTTTTGGTTTACAGATACGCTCCACTCCGTTGGCAAAGTGCTTTGGTATCCTGTACCGAGATACCACGCACTGACTTGTTTTGTGTCATTCGTGCTTTGCCAGTAGAACGGAATGACACCTTCCACAGCATTCAGCTTGGTGCTTTTGTCATAACTAGTGGTAACATACTTCTTTACTTCATCCCTTATCTTTACCGCCACTTCTTCGTTGTCGTCCCACTTACCGTCGGCCGTGACACGTGTTGTCGCCGTAGCTTCCAGCCCGGTGACGGTAAAGGTCATGGGGTATTTCCCTTCGGGCAGCATCTCGCCTTGCGATGCGTCCGCCGGTTTATCCTGCGTGCATCCGGCAAGTAACAGCATACCTGCCATCCATCCGATAACGGCTGATTTCTTACAGCCTTGTAGTTTGTATGTCATCATATTCTTCTATTGTTTTTTTGTTTCTTTCTTTTGCTTCTATTGTTTCTTTTGCCTTTTTTCTTTCTTTCGTGCCACCGGCAGCGGCGAGGCTGCCAGTTTGCTACCTTATAGGGTTGCTCACTCCGGGCTTACGCACTAAGGTGCCCGGCGGTGGCTGTGGCGACAGTGATGTCGGTAGCGGTTCCCGAAGCGGTACTGATTGCCCCGCTGCCAAGTGTCAGGCTTCAGGGCATCAGGTGTCAGACGACCATAAATCAATCGATGCTTTTCCATCAAAATTTTAGTCTCAAAATCTGTCACATACTCTCGAATTGAGCTTTTTTACTACATAGAAAATGGCATTCCATATTTCACGCAAATCATATTTTCGTTTCCTTTCTTGCACGTTCAAGATTTTCTTGATAACTTGTCACTGTGTTTCTTCTAAATCCGTTGAATACATAATTATTTGAAGCTTGGTAACTAAAAATAATCATTTTCGAGGAAAGAAGAAACACTCTTTTTATTTCAAAATGGAAAATTCAAACAGGCTCTCATATTTTCAATCCATTAAAGACCTCAATTAGACTACCATAGGATAACCATCGCCAATAGGGGCTGTATCGATGGAAGAACTGCTTTTTTCCACCTTGCCGTTGTTCCAACCACAAATACTGCCATTGTTCGCACCACCTTCTATCACTCCGCCATTATCGCTATATCGAATGGTTCCTTCATTGTTGCTGGCACATATTCCACCGCAATGTCCGCCTATAGGACTAACACGCCCTTTGTTCGTACATTTGTCAATGATTCCCTGATAAGATGCTCCTGCTATTCCGGCAGTTAAAGCGGAGACCGACTTACTTTCGTTAGCAATTTCTCCATTGTTAGCACAGTCGATTAAAGTCCCCCCCCAAGAGTCTCCACAGATACCTCCGGCATAAGCGTTTTCCCCTATGCCCTTGACAGATGCTCCATTCACACATCTTTGGATAGTACCGTTGAAGCGGATATGACCACAAATGCCCCCAGCCTTATTTCCCGTGACGCTTCCGCTTCTGATACACACATCTTCAATAGTGGCACCTTCAATGCAACCGAACAGACCGGCTACGCCATTGCTCTGCACAGTAATGTTCTTGAAAACTTCATTCTGTCCGCTGTATATACCGCGGAAAGGATGTTCCATCGTGCCGATAGGCGTCCAGTCCTTTAGGTCTTCGATGGTACAAACCTGTATAATCTGTTTGCCCTTGAAGTCTTCACCGTTGTTCACTTTGTCTCTGAAATCAATTAATTCAGTTAAATTCGTAATAAAGGCAGGACGTTCTGCTGCCTCTGATTTAGAAAAATCGCTAACATTCGTACTCATTGTTTTATTAATTTAAAGTTTAAAATAGTATATACTCTATACGGAAAAAAAAGGTAAAGTAGGGTCACCGAATAGAAGATAAGATTCCTTTTCTTGTTGTCGGACTTTGGGACATTGCAATACTTGATAATATGCTTCTCCGACTGAAATTGTCGGATTTCGCAGAACGACCTCTAACATTTTTTTCGCCATCAGTCTATTTACGGACTGGCGTGTCTCATAAGAAGCTCCCCAGTATGTCATCGCTCCTTTCTTCATAAAACTCACACCGATGCAATCTGTTTTTATTGAGAAGCAGGATGTGGCACAAGCCCAGCAACAGATATGGGGGTGCCGAGGCATAGGTGAAATTTTGCTTTCTGTAAAGAATTGACTTCCATCATCAGTAGTTCCCAACTGACCGTAATTCCAATAAAGAGGATTACCATGCCCTGTATATAAGATAAATGAATGATTAAGTATTTCTCTAGTAAGTGTGGTTATATCTTCCAATTTACCTTCTTTTTCCAGACATGTTACTTGTTTCCCACGCAATATAGTTTGTAACTCTGCCACAAACGATGCTGTATCATCATCATCAGAGACAATTAGAATTTTATCATTTCTTTGCGGAGCGTAATTGACATACAATCTGCATAGATTAACCATATCTTGAGATTCCCCAACAGGAAATCGACCTATAACAAATTTCATATTATTATCGACGTCCAAAGTATATTTATAGTCGGATGGCGAAAAGACTTCTACCGTACGGGGAACTCCTGTTCTATCAACATAACGAGAAGAATGACGTTCGGCATCAAGAGCAGGGACTTCTTTGTAGCCACCACCCAGAATTACATAGAACAGTTCATTATAATTAAAACGGGTATGTATATAGCATTTTATTTTAGTAGCTATTTGTACAGGTGTAGCACTCTCTCCACTTATCATTTTATTAATAGATTCTACAGTTATACAAGTCACTGCAAATCCCAACTCTTGTTTCTTATTAATAAAATCCGTAAAAGCTTCTTTTAAAGAATCGGAAGTGATTATCAATATAAACTTCTTCATGCTTACTTTACATTTAGACATTTTCCATATTTGAGAAAAGAATTATCGGCTTCCTCCATCTCATTCGAAAAAGATTTCGATATTTCAAGGCTGGAAGTATCATATATACAAACAACATTTATCTCCAGTTTAATACATTCAGATCCCTGATAAGAAGCAGAGGAATCATGAAGTGAAATACTTTGAAACCCTTTCCCAGTAGTATCTTCCGGAAAAACATCCAAGTATTTACGCTCCGGAGCATACCCATTCCCTATAATATTCAAGAATAATATTCCCCTTAATCTCAAGGGATAACAGGTGCTGACAATCAAGTGTCCATCCGTCCATTCAATAGAAATTCCATTGCCTATATGGACACTGCCCTCAATCTCCCGACTTATATCTCCTTTAGCGAACAAATAAATATTTCCATTATCTTCATTAGTGAAGTTAACTGGCACATCGATACATGAAATTTCAATCTTCTCACTGTATGCGCATGCATGAGATATTATTTCTTGGGTAACATCTACATTCTTTTTAGGAGGTATCAAATATGTATAACCATTTTTCTCTTTTTCTGCCGGTAATATTATTTGAAAATATTTCTTTGACAAATTAGAGGCTATGATTTTATCACCTTGCTTTACAAAATACAACTCAGTTGCATCTGCAGGTAATAGAATATATTTTAAATAATCATAGTTCTTCGCCTCATATAATTGACCTACAATTTCTGTAAGATAAGGCAATACTGACAATATCGGTTTTATCTTCATCTCTTTTTTTTTATACAATTCTTCTTCTGTATGATATACCATATACCTACAGAATGAAGAATTGAAATTTATGACTTTTACCAATCATTCAGACATCTGCCCTTTTTCAAAAACTCCCAGTCTTTTTCCTCCATAGGTCGAATACCAACAGCCTTTTCTTTGTTCAAAAGGATTTCTGATTTGGGATTGTATGTACAACTCACACTTACTTCCACTCTTACACAATTGGAATAGATAAACGAAGCCAATGCTCCAGGCAAAGTAATTTCATTTTGTCCTTCTTCTATTTGTGTAGGAACGGGGACAAGAGATCCTTTGTGTATGTTCTGATATTTCCGGGCAGGCTCATTACCCTCACCTGAAATTAACACTAACGGCAAACTTTCTAAAGTGTAAATCTCTTTGGTCAATACAATCAAATCAGTTCCAGATACCTTAACATAAATATCTCCTCCAAGGTCTTGAGGATTCGTGTTATGTTTATCTATTTTCCCTGATACAGATATGACAGCAGCACTACCAAGAGCATTTTCTGATATTGGTCGTAAATTACCTCCACGAGTAATTTCAAACCGATCCACATTTGCCTTGGCATGTGAAACGACAGGACCCGTAACAGGCCATTGATAGCAGTTTTTTACAGCGTAAGAAACTGCTTTCGTCCCATTTTCAGCAGGGAACGATACTTGAATTGTATCTTTTGTACTGTTACAAATAATGATATCATCACCTTCTTTGATAAAATAGATGTTATCATCATCACTACTGTTTGAATTAGGAAGACGCAAAGAAAATTTCAGATAATCATAATCGTTTGCTCCAAACAAGTCTCCTATAATACCAACGATAGAAGGAAGAATTGATAAAACCGGTCTTAAAAAGTCCATAATGTTATTTTTTAAATTGTTAATAAATAGATATTTCACACTTGGATTATTGAATAACCTCCACTACTTTGTCCCTGCAATTTCTTGTTCTAATTATCAACATTGCCTGAACGTCAGAGTTACTTACGGTGAAGATTTTCGCCAAATTCTGGCGATGGTTTCCGTTTCTACCGGCTTGCCCTGCACAATGGCTTGGGGGAAGTGGACTCCGGTTTGTTTAGCAAATGCTTTTTTCCAAAATGCCATACGGTTGTTTTTTGAGGTTATTATTGTGCTCCCGAAGGGGCGTTTTGTCAAGGTTTGACCTTAACCATGTCAAGGTAGGAGGTCAGTTATTATCCCATTACGGCGTCGCCTAATCACTCCATAACGGCATCGCCCGTTATAGGATCTCCGTTACCGATTGTTTCCCAATTGGCGATAGTGGAAGTTACGGTCAGACCGGTCAGCTTCGCGGTGATTTTGTATTTGTAGATTTTACCGCTTGCCAACTCCAAGGCGGTATCGGTAGTGCCGTTCGGCACTCTATAATAAAGGTCTCCCCCTTTTTTCAGATTCAGCTTGATGAATTGCGTGTTTTTCGCAATGGTCTGCGGAACGACGATAGCGGAGCCGGTGAGTGCCGCAGGCGTTGCATCTGTGGGGTATACAGCGACAGTGATGTCGGCAGCGGTTCCCGAAGCGGAACTGATTGCCCCGCTGCTGAGTGTCAGGCTTGTACCGGGCAGCGTGTTCATGACGGTCAGGGTGGCGCCCTTGAAATCATCTGTGGTAAGTCCGTCTCCGGCTACCAATTCTATCTCTATCTTGGAGAGCAGGTGCTTGAAGCTGACGGGGACATTCTCCTTGGTACGCGCCACGGGATTGGCGGGTTCGTAATCGGTGGTACTTCCTGTTTTCAACTTCATCGGCTGTCCCCAGAGCAGGTCGCTGGCGATGTAGTCTGCATCCTTGCTTTGGTCTGCCTTCACGGTAAAGGAATAATTGCCATTGAGCGTAAGATCTGTTTTCCGAGGTGCGTATGCATAGATATTCACATCCTTGCCGCTTTGCGGAAAATAGACGGTAGTGCCGCTGAAACCTCCGTTGCCGTCGGCGGTGTAGTCCAGGTTCGGGGTGTAGGTGGTGGTGGCGGTTTCACCGGAAGCCACCTCTTCGTTGATGAAGAATCCCACGTGGTTATCTTGGGCAATCTTCGTAGTTTGGAGGTCGGTGGTCATGCCGCGTGTCTCGGTCTGCTGCACCTCCAGTCCGCTTGTCAGTCGGATTTCACCGTTCCAGTTGTCCATTACTTCGTTTTCGTCGTTGCTGCATCCCGCCATTGCCAATGCGGCGGCAGCCATCATCATAAATGCTTTTGTTCTCATATTCATTCTTTTTTTTAATTGTTCTACAAATGCGGTTTTCACCTGCTCACTCGGCATCGCCCGATTCGCCACCGTCACCGTTGCCCGGTGTCCAATCCTTTACAGTGGAAGTCACTTCTATTCCAGTACTGCCTATCGTGATGGTGTACACATATTTGTTTCCGGCTTTAAACAGTTTTGATTTCTCGGCTTTGTGAATGTTCCATGTAAACACACTCCCGTTCTTCAGACGGAATACGAACTGCATCGTTTCCGTAGTGGCGTTGGGCAGCACGATGCCTTCCGAACTTGTCCCGTTGGCATCGGTCAGCAGACTGACGGTAGCAGGCGTGTTATCGTCCGCATCCACTACGACGGAGCCGCCCGCCACAACGTCATACGTTGCCCGGGTTTTCTGGTTGGTGATGTCTATCTCCAGTCCCTTCATGTCGTCGGCAAACAAGGATGTGTTGTCCGGCTTCATGGTAAGGTACAGCTTCACCAGCTTGTGTTGGAACTCAAACGCTACTGCCGGGTCATTCTTGGTCTTGCCGGTCACTTTACCGGCACCCATCAGGTCGATATTCTTCTGAACCGTCTGGTTGTTTACATCTACGGCAAACAGATTGCCGGTCAGCGATGTGTTGTAAGGATAGTAAGCCGTGAAATCCCGCTGCGAACCGTCCACGGGGAAGTAAATCGTCTGCCCGTCGACAGCGGTGAAAGTCCCGCTTTCTCCGGTAGCGGCAGTGGTGTACTTTTGATTGGCGGCTTCCGCTGTCTCACCGTTCAGCATATAGATGCCGATAGCGTCGCCCGCATCCCACGTTTTATCTTTCGCACGGGTCTGCACATCGATCCCGCTGTTCACTTGGAGCGCCACCCGCCCGTCCTTCTCCGGCATTGTCCCGTCACCGTCCCCGGTGCATCCCGCCAGAAAGCTTACAACGGCACATAGCACCATTCCACAAAGTACATGCAATGATGTACCTTTCAATTCTTTTTTCTCCTTCATATTTTCTTTATTTATGTATTCTTTATTCTTATCCATGTGTTCCTTCTCCTATTTTACCCATAATTCATAACTCATAATTCTAATTCACCTTAATGTCTCCATTGTCCACCACATTCCAGCCGCTAATCGTTCCGCCCACTCCCGAAGCTACGGGCAGTTCCAGTGTGGCATCCAGTTCCAGCGGTTCCATTTCGGCGTGACCGAAATTCTTCAACAGTTCGGTCAGGTCGGTGCTGATAGTCTGCACATAGCCGTCAACCAGTGTGATGACGAGTGTCAGCACCTGCTTTTCTCCGCTCACCACTCCCAGCAACCGCACCGTAGCCGCCAATACCGGATTACCCGCAGCGCGTGTCCTTCCGTCATTTGTCCCAATTGCAAAAGCAGGAACGACGGTCTTTCCTCCTGTGGTCTGCACCGTTCCGGTGGTGAGGTCGATGGAAGAAGCCATACCCGTCAATGTGGCAGCGGCAGTGCCGAGACGGAGTTCCTCGCCGGGTTTCAGGTTCAGTCCCAACGTCAGTGTGCGGATGCGTTGCATCATGGGCACGACGACTTTCAGCGTGTCATCCTTCTGTATGTCCAGCTCTTTGGAGGCGGAGAACAGGAAACCGGGCATCGGGTTCAGCGTGCCGTCTTCCAGCGTGTTCACCGTGGCGGTGGTTCCGCTGATGGTAACACCTTCCGTCTGATGATAAGCTAACAGACTTTGTGTTCCCGGCAGGAACAGCGACTTGAATGCGTTTGTCTCTCCTTGTACCGTCTGTTCCTCGCCGCCGATGCGCAGGATATAGTCGGCGGGCACGACGGCATCCGAAGAGCGCCCCGTCCAGTCGGTGGTTACTTCCACCGCACCCTTGTCGGGGTGCGGGGTGTTGTAAAGGTCGTCTTTCACGCAGGAAGAGAGCGAAACAACCGATGCAACCCACATTATATAAAACAGTCTATGTATTCTCATAATTCTCACAATTTTTCATTCTTCACTATTCTTCATTCCTCATTTAAAAGGGTTTCCACACCAGCGTGACGCCGAGTTGGTTGATGCCCCAATAGTTCTTTTTCACGCCGTTCTCCGTGCGGACTCTCACACCTTCCGTCACGTTGTATTTGTCATAGTCGGCACGGGTATAGCCCAGGGCCGCATGGAAATCCAGTGAAAGCGCACGGTTCAGCGGCAGCTGCCAGCCGCCCGTGATGCCGCCACCCTGGTAGTCGCCCTGCTTGCCGGTGTCGCCCAGTTTGTAGTTGAACTCTCCCGCATGGTACATCGCCCCGAGGTAGCCCCGTTTCTCCTTACCTATATAATAGCGCACTTCGGGCGATACTTTCCAGAAGGCATAGCGCCGGTTCTTGTTGTCCCACGACCACGAAGTCCATGTGCCGTTTACCAGAATACCGATATGGCGGCTGATGCGCCATTCCACGCCGAGATCGGGAGTGAGCGTGGCCCAACGCAGCAGGTTGGCACGCAAGGCAACGGTATAGGGAGCGGCTTCGGCCTGCCGACGGGCAGATTCTTCGGCGGCAAGGCGTTGACGTTCGGCTTCGGCAGCTTTACGCTCCGCTTCGGCTTGCTCTGCCTGTTGCTGTGCCAGCCGTTGCGCCTCTTCCCGACGGGCGGCGGCTTCCTGTTCCGCACGCAGGGCGGCAGCCCGACGTTCTCTTTCGGCAGCCTCACGGGCTTCCGGACTGTCGGCCTTCACCTCTTTAATATAGGCTTCCACCTTTTCGGCGGCCTCGGCTCCGGCAATCCGCCTCACCTTCTCTACTCCGGCGGGAAAGACCACCACTACCACGTCGCGCAGGCTGTCGTTGTAGGGGGTAGGTATCAGACGGTCGGTAACGAACATCCGTTCCGTAAGCTCCGTGCGGGTAATCAACTCCGATTTAATGCGGCTGTTGCGCAGGTAGCCCATGCGCCGTGCGCTTGTCTCTCCGTTTTTCGAAGCCGCGTAACTGCTCACAGAGACATACATCTGCCCCGCCCGCAGGCGATCGATATACCGGGTGAGAACTCCGCGCAGGCGGTTCATTTCCGCACCATTGCCCTGATAGGGGATGTAGAACATGTCCTTTTGGGGTACAAAACGAAACACGTAGATACTGTCTGCGGATGCCGTTTCGTCCATACTGCTTTGTGCCGACACGGGCAGCAACGGCAGGATGAAAAGCGGCAATAACATCATTCTTTTCAACATTCTATTTATGATTTGGATAAATTCTTCAGGAGTCACGGGGTCCTTCATCCGGTTGACGACGGGGCGTTTGTCGGAAGGGACAAAGTCTTTCACGCTGAGGTAGATACAGACATAACGCACCAGAGCCTCGCGGGTAGTGTTGAGCTTGCATTTATAGTAGACGATGAACAAGGAAAGGATAATGATGATCAAAACAAGGCTTGCCAATAACAGGATTACCGGCAAAGAGAGGAACCGGACATCGCAAGTTCCCGCCATGCTTGTTGTCACTGCTCCTGCTGACATGGCAGGGCAGTTAAAGATATTAAAACAGGAAAAACCTCTGTTATCCGGAAGTGGAAAGGCTTGTTTTTCAACAGTTTTTTTATTATAAGGGTGTCTGCATTGTGTGTGTGTGTGTG